>Ga0265295_1001491_pt1 | contig 41015 bp, 39 predicted proteins | sample Munlansysbiofilm_FD_192503 | JGI IMG/M metagenome (GOLD analysis project Ga0265295, IMG submission 192503) | Leachate microbial communities from a municipal landfill in Southern Ontario, Canada - Methane capture system biofilm | ecosystem: Engineered > Solid waste > Landfill > Unclassified ... | reverse complement strand
CAGAATCGTGTAGCTGTAGGCACGACTGTCGGTACCGGTCGCCTGACCCACACCGGTGGACTGGTTGGCTATCTTCTCCATCGTGATGGGGACGACCGTGGCTTCGGCGTGCGCGATCCCGGTGACGGCAGCGCCGCTGTTGTCCGGGATAGTGTTCATCTCGGCGGAGACGTCATCGATGACGAGGTCGCCAACTTCCCAGTCGGGATCAGCCGAGATGTCTATGCCGAAAGACAGCGTGTACGACTCGCCCGGCGCGAGGTCGGTGACGTCGTAAAATTCCGCTGTGATCGCGCCCGGCGTGGAGGTGACCAGATTGGGCGGCACTGCCGCGTCAACGATGCTCATCTTCTTGACGACGGTATCAGGGACGCTCTCGGTCGCGCTTGAGAGCTCGTCAGTGATCGACAGGTTGTAGAGCTTCACATCACCCGTGTTGGTCACGGCGATGTTCACTTTCGCCACATCACCCAGCAACGGGTCGGAGACAGACTTCGACACGGAGAGTGACGGCGCGGCATACGCATCAGGGGGTGAAGAGAACTGGAACGTCAGCATCGAGGTGAGCAGCAGCACGGCAAGCGTGAAGTTCAGTCCGCGATCTACCAGCGATCGCCTGCGGATGGTCGACTTACGCATGCGGCCTCCCTTGGGCAGGATCAGTTGACCGATTATAGCTTGAAAGTCCTAGTGCATGCAGGACAACGGCGCTCGGGATGATGGGACTGAGCGCCGCAGTGTCGGCAAGAGTGGACATAGTCTCGTTCGGCGCACAGGCGACCGACGAGAACGCGACCGGATACTCAGACGCTGGTGCATGGCCTCCCGGTCGTGCAGTGGATCAACCCGGCAGGAACCGTCTCAGTGGATCCGCCATCGCCCGCCTCGTAACGTCGACTGCCATAGGCCGACGATCGGCGTACCTCGTCCGAGGCCACGACGGACGCTTCTCAGAGCAAAGCCCGGAGGTCCTCTCTACGCTCGCGCCACGCAGGCACGTAGCGGGCGAGCTCGCGGTAGAAAGCTGTATCGTGAGCCCGTACGCGCAGGTGACAGAGCTCGTGGTAGATCACCGCGTCCAGGCACTCGACCGGCATGCGTACGAGCATCGTATTGAGACTCATCCAGCCCGAGGACGACAGACTCCCCCAGCGCGACCGCATCGTCTTCAGGCGCAACCGTGGCTTGATCTCCCCGGCTTGAGAAAAGCGCTCCCAGCAGACATCGAGCCGCTGCTCGAATAGCTCGCGTGCCGTAGCACACTCCTCCGCGGTGAGCGGAGTAGGCGACTCCCGACCGCGCAAGACAGCCTCGGCCCGCTTGGAGGCGATCCACTCGGTGCGGTCCCGCACGAAGCACTCGATATCGCGCTCGGACAACCATCGCGGCGCCCGAACGCATAGCGCCCCATCACGAGCGACCACAAGTGCCATAGTGCGACGATCCGTCCGCACGACCTCGTAGGCAACGCGCTCACCCTCGATGCCGACCGTGCGCTCTCCGCGCTTGGACCCGCGTATCATTCGGTGAAGACCCTGCCGTCCCGGAGCATGAGGCGCTCATCGGCGTGCTCAGCCATACGTAGGTCGTGCGTCACCATCACGCACGTCATCCCTCGCTCATGGACCTGCTCCTTGAGCATCTTCACCACCTGGAAGCCGCGCTCGGTGTCCAGGCTCGCGGTGGGTTCGTCCACGAGCATGATCGCAGGTGTGTTCATCAGCGCGCGAGCGATGGCCACCCGCTGCCGCTCACCGCCCGAGAGCAACGCCGGCCGATGCGAAACACGATCGCCAAGCCCAAAGGACTCCAGCAACTCGTCGGCCCTGACGCGATCGTCGCGTGTGATACGACCGGAGAGATGCGGCACCAGAAGCAGGTTATCGCGCGCGGTGAGATACGACACGAGATGATGCTCCTGGAAGACGATGCCTATGGTCTCACGCCGGAACCGCGCCGCCTCGGCCGACGAACGCAGATGCACGGGATGGCCATCGATGACCACCTCACCCGAGGTCGGGGTGAGCAACCCGGCGATGATCGAGATGAGTGTGGTCTTGCCCGAACCCGACGGACCGAGGACCGCGAGTAGCCGGCCGGCATCGAGCGAGAAGGATACGTGGTCGAGCGCGGTCACCCGGGTCCGACCGCTTCCGTACGTCTTGACGATGTCGTTGATCGCAAGCATCGCTCCCCCTCCCTACGCCGAAGTCCGGCCGAGCGCGGTGGCAGGATCGATCTTGAGGATGCTCCTCAGCGAGAACAGGCTGCCGATGTACGCGGTGCCGAAGATCGCGAGCACGGCCACCGCCCATCGACGCGGGTCGGGGTCGAACGCCATCATGGGCGGCATACCCACACCTGCACCGAGCGCCAGCAGGGTACCGACCACCGTCGCTACGGCAACAAGCATCGTGATCTGCAGTATCAGATCCCTGTACAGGTAGGCGTTGGACGCGCCTATCGCCTTGATCGCTGCGATCTGTGAAGTCTTGTGGAGCGTCGTGATGTAGAAGAACACACCCACCAGCAGCGCACCGATCACAACCGACACGCCCTGGATGCCGTTCACTGCGAGGATCATCTCGGGCATACCGTTACCCGCATCGGCAGCGTCCTGAATACCGGCTACCCGGAACGCGTCACCGAGCTCGCGCTGCACGTCCTCGACACCGGCTCCCGGCTCGAAGTCGATCGCCGCCACCGACGCGCTTCCGGCGAACTGCTCCTCCATGCGCTCCGCAGTCATCTCGTCGGCTTTCTCACCGTCGTCCCCGACTCCGAGCAGTGTTGCGAGGTGAAGCTCTTCCCACGTCTTGAGATCGACCCAGATCGTCGGCACCATCACGTAACGCCTGCCCTCGGTGAACCCGACCACCGTGAGCGTCGCGTCCATCGGTGTGAGGGTGATCTCGTCGCCGATCCCGATGCCATCGAGCTCTGCCGTTGCATCCAAGACCGCCTCTCCGGGCTCGCTGGCCACGCGCCCCTCGAGGATCGGCAGCTGATCCATCCGACCGCCGAGGCCGAACACTCGCACGTCGAACGGTTCGTCCACCGAACCGACCGAAGCATAGGTGTGGCCCATGCCGTAGACCTCCGCGATACCCGCAGCCTGTGCGATAGCATCAAGGTCGTCTGCCGAGAGGATACTGCGCTCGATCGTGGGATACGTGTCGCGCTGGAACACGAGCGCATCGGCATCCAGACGAGACTTCGCCCCCGACATGCCGGTGAGCAGGCCCTCGGACATCGCCGAGGTGACCATGGTGAGCGATACCACAAGGCCGATCGCGAGTGCGATCAGCGAGAACTTGAGCTTGCTGCCGAAGAGTTCTTTGATGGCGAACATCGTGCCCCTATCGATCGACGCACAGTGCCCCGATGGTAGCGGATTAGGCCCGGTCATGCGTGGCCCACCCGGGTCGTGTTGCAGTGACAGGCTGACTGGTGTGTACTCTCCCGATACCGAACGAATCATCATGGAGGGGGCCACCGGTGATCAAGAAGTACGTACTCGAGACCCGACCACAGTTCCTCGTGCTCGCACTTGTGCTCGTCGTCCACGGGAGCGCCCTTGCGGCGTGGCATGGGTCGGTGCATATCGGACACTCGATACTTGCCGCAGTCGCCCTCACTCTGCTCCAGAGTAGCGTGAACGTCCTCAACGACTGGCACGACTGGAGTCGTAGCGGCATCGATCACGATACCCGGCAGACCCCGTTCTCGGGCGGAAGCGGGATGCTGCCGCGTGGAGAGATACAGCCGCAAACCGCACTTACACTCGGAGTCGGCACTCTGCTCGCGGGACTGGCTATCGGCGGATATCTTGCGTGGCTGGCAGGCTGGCCACTTCTCGTACTGGGCCTCGCGGGTGCCCTCTCAGTGGTGCTCTACACACCGCTCCTCGTCCGTATCGGGGCCGGTGAGCTCATGGCCGGACTCGGACTCGGCGTCCTGCCGATCGTGGGCACGTACTACTTACTGACGGGCACGTTCGACATCGCGGCGTGGATCTCCGGCATCCCCGCGACACTGCTCACCTATAACCTTCTGCTCCTCAACGAGTTTCCCGACACCGAGGCCGACCGTGCCGGTGGTCGCCGCCACATGGTGGTCCGTCTCGGCAAGAAAGCGGCCCGATGGCTCTACCTGACAGCAGAGATCGGCGTCTTCGTGTCGCTCATCCTCGGGGTCGTCTTCGGCGTGCTCACGCCATGGGCACTGCTCGGGCTGATCGCTATCATACCTGCCGCTCGCGCGGTGCGGATCACGCTCAAGGACTACGAGCACTTCGAGGCATTGATCCCGGCACAGGGTGCCAACGTACAGGCGCTCATCGGCACGAACGTCTTGATGGCAGCCGGATATGCGATCGCAGCGGTACTCTTGTAGTAATCACCAAAGAGACGGAGATGAGTGATCGAGGACATGGAGAGGGCTGCGGCTATGACGACACCGACCGTGCGTACCCACCTCACGATCCGGGGACTGGTGCAGGGCGTGTACTTCCGCGCATCGACCGCCGAGACCGCCCGCAGACTCGGTATTGCAGGATGGGTGCGCAATACCGCCGAGGGCGTCGAGGCGGTTCTCGAGGGACCGCGGACTGCGGTCGACCAGGCGATCGCATGGTGTCGCACCGGACCACCGTCGGCAGTCGTGGAGAGCGTCGAATCAGCGTGGGAGAAGCCCGAAGGGTTACACGGCTTCTCGATCAGACACTGACCCCCGGATCGACCGGGACCTGCGCCATCGGTGCGGTATCCGAGAACGAGCCCCACAGAGGATAAGACTGTCGCACGCGAACAGGAGTGGTATGGGTGACGAAGAGGACTCGCGTACATCGAATCGTGGTCGCAACCGGTCTGACGGCGACTGCAGTGCTTACGACGGAGGCCGCCAGCAGGTTCATCGTCACTCGCTTTCCCGATCGGCCCACCGCGCCCGACCTCGCCTACGAACTCCTGCCGCACGTCCCTGAGGGTAGCTACGTGACGCTCGTGGCCATCGGCGCCCTCGTCCTGCTGTTCGCAGCCTATGTGATCAGACACGAAGCCGAACGCATTCCCGCACACATCACCGCCGTCGCGCTCTTGTATCTGCTCAGAGCAGGCATGACCGTCTTGACGCCCCTCGCCCATGCCCGGAACGGCTCACTGCTGCCTTTCCCGTTCTTCGAGAACGGTCTTTTCCCCTCCGGCCACACCGCACTCTCCGTCTTGCTCATCCTGTCCATCGACCGGAAAGACGCCCCCCGTCTCCACCATACGGGCACGGCACTGCTAGCAGTCATGATCGTGTCGATGCTGCTCTCCCGCGGACACTACTCCATAGACATAGCCGGAGGTGCGTTGCTCGGCTACTTCGTGTGGCGAGAGTGGACCGGCGGACACCTGCTGGAACCCCTCAGAAGACTTGTATCACCCTGAGCCCAACAACTCCCGGCGAGCACATACGCACCCTCAGCGTCAGGCACGACCATACCCCGAGACGGCGACCTATGATTAAATCATAGTTTGCGAGGCGTTCACAAGACGTGATATTATGAGTCGTCCCCTAGCGTCAGCTGCGCGCGTCCGTCGCTCAGCTTCTGCTTTTTCTACCCCTGGGCGCCCCGACGGGACAGACGTTCAACGCACGAGATGAGGCGGTTTTGATGGCACCTTCGTTCAGGCGTTCGCAAACAGCACAGGAGCTGGCCGACCAGCCGGTCATCATCTACGACGATGGCGGCAGCGGGCTTGAGGCAGTGTGCACCGAGCGATTCGCCGCGTATGGCTGCACGGTCTCGTGTGATGCGACACATACCGTGTGGGTGAAGCGGGCCGACGGCACCAAGTCTGTCGGACTACAGCGCTGGATGGCCGAGCGCCACTCCACGGACGATCTTATGAAGGACGTTGCGACCCGGCTCGGCCTTGCCAAGAAGGCCGGAGCGGTCCACTAGATTCTATCGGGTCTACACAGTCGCCTGCGGGAGCACCAGATAGAACGTCGAGCCCACACCCGGCTCGCTCGTCACATCGATTTCGCCACCCAGCAGCCAGGCGAGCTCCCTCGAGATCGTGAGACCGAGACCGGTCCCCTCTATCACAGCACCACCCGTGAGGTCCCCCTGTCCGAACGGCTCGAATATCCCCGAGATCAGCTCGGGCTGTATACCGGGGCCTGTGTCCGAGACCGAGAAGCGTACCCCTTGCTCATCGTCGAAGGATAAGCCCAACTCCACATATCCAGCTGTGGTGAACTTCACAGCGTTGCCGCCCAGGTTTAGCAGGATCCGCTTGATCTTCATCCGATCCGATTCGATGCGCACCCCTGGTTGGGCGATGAGGCGCAGCTCCAGCCCTGCCTCCAGCGCGATCGGACGTAGGAAATCCGCCACTTCCTCGAGCAGCTCATCGGCAGCGAACACCGTACTCTCGACGCGCATCCGACCCGCCTCGGCACGGCTGAAGTCCAGCAGATCGCTGATGATCGACAGCAGATGATGGCCAGCCGAGCTGATCATCTCGACCTCGACCGCCTGCTCATCGGTGAGGGGGCCGGACAGTCGCTGCTGCAAGACGCCGGAGAATCCGATGATGGAGTTCAGCGGCGTGCGCAGCTCGTGGCTCATACGCGAGTAGAACGACATCTTCTCCTCGGCCGTCCGCCTGAGTTCTGTGTTCGCTGCCTCCAGATCGCTCGTACGTTCCTCCACAAGCTCCTCGAGGTGCGCACGGTACTGCTCGAGTTCAGCAGCCGTGTGCTTCGCTTCGGTGATATCCCGCACGAACACCACCGCACCCGGCTTGCCCTCATAAATGATCGGAGCGCTGCTCAGCTCGACATCGATCCTCGACCCATCCAACCGCAGATGCACCATCTCCATCGCCGTCTGCGGTTCACAACCCTCGATCAGCTTCGCGATATGATCCCTGGCCATCTCGCAGGAGTCCTTGACGAACCGGTCCAATACCGGCTGCCCGTTGAAGTCGTCGGCCGAGCGAGCACCGTACAGGTCCAGCGCCGCCTGGTTAGCATAGGCAAAATGGCAGTCCGTCTGTACAAAGATCGCAACCGGTGCCGCCTCCACGAGTGTCCGGAACCGCTCCTCGCTCTCCCGGAGCGCCTGCTCAGCGTGCCTGCGAGGCGTGACGTCCGTGAAGATCGACATATTGAAAGTGTCTCCGCTGAGCTCTACGGGGGTGGTCGCCACCGATACCCATCTCGTGTCACCATCTTTGCGGACGATCTCCTCCTCCACATACGAGAAGCCGCCTTCGAGCGCCTCGGCGGCGACACGCATCGCCTCGGCCTTCCGTTCGGGCGTTCTGAACACCAGCTCGAACCAGCCCTCGCTGATGACCTCCTGCTTGGTATAGCCTGAGATCTCCTCCATTGCGTGGTTGTACACCAGTATCCGCCCGTCGGGGTGCCCCACCGAGACCCCCTGTTCGGTCTGCTCGATCAGCGTGCGGAACCGCTTTTCACTCTCGACCAACAGATCCTGCATGAACAGCCGTGACAGAGTGACGAAACAGAGGTTCGCAAAGGACTCAACCACTCCGCGCGGGATATTCGTATCCGGATCATGTGTCAGCACATGGACACCCGCGTAGGCGACGTAGGAGTCGGAGATACCGATGCTCCAGAACTCCTTGACCCCAAGGGCTCGCTCGAGGATATCGCTCACCGCAGGAGACAGTTCGCCATCCGTGATCACGGCCAGCCCGCCATCGATTTGTATCATCGTCTTGGCGAGGAGTACCTCCTGATACTCCGGCGTCACCGGATACCGGCGCCCACGGATACTCCAGCCGATCTCACGCTCGGCCCACTCGATCAGCTTCGCGTCGACACCCACGATGTCGCGCGTCTTCACAGTAGTGCCACCGGGCTCCACCTCGTTGATCAACACGACAGCCCCGGGGAACGCCGCAGCGAAGAAGTCGCGGATAACGCCGAACGCAGCCTCATAGTCGTGCGCACCGAGAAGTCTTCCACTCGCAGCCGCCAGCAGCTCGGCCTCGACGACACGCCGCTCCACCGCCTCGGTGGCCAGACGCGTCCGGGTGATGTCGGTGATGACTCCCGTGGTGCGCGTGGGGACACCGTCGAAGTCCGACTCGCAGGCGGTACCGAGGAAGTGATACCAGCGATATGGTCCGTCATCGAGGCGCAACCTCAACTGGACGGCAACTTCGCTATCGTGCTGGGCCATGCGCGCCCCCAGAGCTGCTGCCAGCCTGGGCTGGTCATCGGGATGGACCGCGGCGACCCACTTCTCGGACGAGATAGACACCGGCTCGTCACCGAGGCCCATCAACCGCGCGGCCTCGGCCGAAAGGCTCATCGAATCAGAAACCAGATCGTGATCCCAGGCGCCCTGCTCCGCGGCGGTCATCGCAAGATGTAGCCGTCTCGTCTCGTCCACAAGCGAGGCTTTCGCCTGCTCCCGCTCTAACTGCTCGATCATCATCCTCGCCGCGATCGCAGTCGCGAGTGGGAAGAGCGTCATTAGCGACGGACCCACTATGCGTACGACCTGAGAACCCATATCCGGCGGGAGGATGAGGACCTGCGCAGCAAGCATCACAGCGTGGATGATGATTCCGAATCCGATGAGATTAAGGAAGCTCAACGATGTCGGGCGCCCACGGCTAAAAGCGCGTGCAACGACACCGAGAGCTCCTGCGGTCACGATGGTCGCCACACCCGCTACTGCGCCTACACCCCCCAGGAGGAGCCGGAAACCGGCTGCGATGACACCTGCGACCAGCGCCACGGGCACACCACCGAAGAGCCCAGCGAGTGCCATGATGATCGAACGACCGTCGTAGATGACGCCCGGAACGAAGTCGAACGGCATCAACATCCCGACCGCTGCGGCAGAGCCGTAGAGGATACCCGAAGCCAGCTGACTGAGACGAGGATGCGCATCCAGGACCCGTGCGAGATAACGGTGCGTCGTGGCGAGCAACACCACGAGCGCCACGTTCTGTATGAGCGTAAGGACCATACGGCTATGCCTCCAGACATGCAGCTCCGGCCGCCTGCTCTCGAATCATGATAGCCTGTACTCCTAGACTGAGAGGAGCCGGAGATGTCGCGTATCCTGGTCGTCGATGATATGGCCGAAGCCCGTCATCTTCTCCGCACCATCCTCACACACGCCGGCCATGAGATCATCGAGGCTACAAACGGCGCCGAAGCGCTGCAGATCGCTCGGAACGGGTCGTTCGACCTGGTGGTATCCGACGGGCTTATGCCAGTCATGGACGGGTTCCGTCTCTGCATCGAACTCCGGCGATCACCCGAAACGCGCGCACTCCCGTTCATCATTTACACCGCATCTTTCACCGCCTCGGAAGACGCCGAACTCGCCTCTACCACGGGTGCTGACGCGTACCTGCTCAAACCAGCCGAGCCCGCCATGATCCTGAAGACCGTCCACGACGTACTCAGCCGCCCGTCAGCAGAGCCACGCGACGCAGTACCTAACGAAGACCTGATCGAGGTCTTCGAGTCCTACAGCCAACGCATCGAACAGAAGCTTGACGAGAAGATCGCCGCGCTTTCGTCCATGCGCGCGCTTCGCGACTCCTACCACGCACTTCTCGACAACCTCCCGGTGCACATCCTCACCCTCGACCTACTCGGACGCGTCGACTTCGCCAACGCCACCACACGCGCATTCATCAACAACAATGGCCCCACAGCGTTTCTCGACGCCGTGCACGCCAGTGACAAGGGCGCCGTTCACGCATTCCTTGAGTCACTGCGAGAAGACCCACGGTCGATGCAGATGTCGGCCAGGGTCCGTCGCCGCGACGGTGCCTACTGCGTTTTCGAGATCACCGCGCGACCGTACGATAGCCCGGATGGCGAGCGTCTCGGCTTCCTCCTCGTCGGCGAGGACGTCACTCGACTCGAACAGGAGCGGGAGCTGCTCCTCCACGCAGCCGAGTACGATCCGCTCACCGACCTCCCCACGCGGCCCGTGTTCGATCGGCGTTTCGACGAGATCCTACGCAATGTCGGCAAGGGCGCCAGATGCGCACTGCTCTTCATCGACAGCAACGACCTCAAGGGCATCAACGACCAGTACGGGTTCGACGTCGGAGACGCGACCATCGCCAACATCGCACATATGATCGTCGAAGCTTCGCGCCCGGGAGACCTGGCCGCCCGACTATGCGCCACCGAGTTCGTAGTGCTGGCGGAGGATCTGGACCGCGAGGACGCCGAGCGGCTCGCAGACACGATACGATCGACAGTGGCGGAGGCCTCGTTGGTGCCGGCAGCCCCGGAGATGCGCATCAACGTCAACATCAGTATCAGCCTGGTCCCCGAGGTGCAACTGCCGGCCGCAAGCGGTAACCGGAACGAACGGACCACGGCAGAGCCAAGTGCCGAGCACCGTCTGATCGAGGCCCTGCGGGGCCAACCGGCGATGCTGTACCGACCCGTGTACTCACTCGAAGATGGTCACCTGATCCGCTGCCTGGTGCGATACGCCTATGCAGTCAACGAACGGCTCATCAGCGGAGACGAGCTCGCTCTCGGCGCCGTCAAGCACGGTGTCGCACGGCGCATGGGCAGGCGCATCGTCGACCTTGCACTCGAGCAGGTCCATCTCGCGGACATCCCCTGTTCGGTCCCGCTGTCCCTGGCGAACCTGCTCGACCCCATGATCTTCGAGCGGGCCGAGCTCGCAGCCGAGAGTGGGGCCGTCGACCCGTCGCACCTACTGTTCGAGGTCCCCGACTGCGATGCAGGCGGTATCCGTCCTCCCGCGAGCTGGCTCGCTGCTGCCCGGAGATCCACCATCAGACTCGTCCACGTATGCGCCGACCTTGCCACACTCAGGGCGGACCACATCACGCTCCCTGCCGGCGACGAGATCTCGCTTCCCGCTACCGAGGTCCTCGACCCCTCCGGCAACATACGGCCGAGTGCACGATCCGTCATCGACGACTGGCAAGCGCTGGGCGTCACCATCACTGTCACCGACATCAAGAACGCCGACGTCATCGAACAGCTGAAGGCGCTCGGCATCTCGCAGGTCGCCGGCGACGCACTCTCACCTTCCGCCCCGCACATAGAGGATATCCCACGCACCCTTCCAGAGAGGTAGTAGAACACCATGGAGCCCACGCGAGTCCTGTTTATCGGCCGTAAGACCATGTGTCTGGAGGGCCTGGCAGCCATACTCACCGCCGACCCTGGTATCCAGCTGGTGGGAAGGACCTCCGACTGGCAGGAAGGCGTGACACGTACACGAACACTCGAACCCGAGATCGTCATCGTGGATATGGTGCACTGCAACGAGTGTGGGCCCTCGAGCCCTGCATCGTGCGTCTCCGAGCTCACCGGCAGCAAGGTCATCGTCGTCGGACTCCCCGATGCCGACTCTGGCATCATCGATGCATTCGAAGCCGGAGCACTTGGCTATCTGACACTCAACGGACAGAGCGCCGAGGATATACGCCGCGTGATCAATACCGTTGCAGCAGGTGAAGCAGCGCTGGATCCCCGGCTGTCTGCAGGCGTGCTCGCGCGGATGCGGAAACTCGCTCGAAACTCTGACGGGATCATCGGGAGAGATGCGGCTCCGACCGATCGCGAGCAGGACGTCCTAGCCCTTCTCGTGGAAGGCAACTCGAACAGACAGATCGCGCAAACGCTCCAGGTATCGGAAAGCACGGTCAAGAATCATCTGCACGCGCTGTACTCGAAGCTCGGCGTCGAATCCAGGGGACAGGCGATCAGCGAAGCGATCAGGCGCGGACTAGCGACACCCTAAACGCACATACCGAGTAGAGCACCGATCTCCTGCTCATCCTCGATCACTTCACGCAGAACGCTCACGATCACCTCATCGAAACGAGATGACTCGTCGTCGATAAGGAGTTCCAGTGCCTCGTCCTGCGTCAGCCGGACACCCCTGGTGCCCTCGAGGCCCATGCACGCACCGTCGAAGACATCACAAGCCCCCAGGATGCGCCCGTAAAGCGAGATCCGTGCACGCGACAGTCCCTTCGGATAGCCGCTCCCATCCCACCGCTCGTGATGCCCTCGGATAGCCAGTGCCACATCGGCAGGCAGCCCAAGCGCAGTGGCCATGCCGGCACCGTGCTCCGGATGCGTCTCCCAGAGCCTTCGCTCGTCGGCAGCGAGATCCCATCGCGAACCGACGTGGACCACCGGCACACGCAGTTGTCCCACATCATGCAACAGAGCAGCCACGCGTAGCTGCTCCAGTTGCGACTCATCGAAACCAAGACGGGATCCGACGCTGCATGAGAGGCGTGCGACCGAGTTCGCGTGTCGTGCGTATCCCGGCTGACGATCGTCGACGAGTGATACCAGCAGTCGTACGTACGGCGTGAGCATCGACCCGCTTTGGTCGGGTGTGTTCATCGTGCGCAGACCTCGACACCTGTGGCACCCTGCGGCACGACTACGTCGTATCCTCCGGTCGGCCCGCCCTCGAAGCTCCAGCGCTCTCCGTCTGCGAGATCGGCCGACACCTGCCAGGGAGTGTTCGCCCGCACTGTCAGATGGTCATCATCGAAGTCCACATCGAGCGTCGACCGCACGACCGCCGTGACCTGGACGGTCCCGGTGGCGCTCCAGCCGGCTTGAGGAGCGACCATCGCATCGACACACAGCACAACGGCGACGAGGCAGACGACCGTCAGCGCCGCAACGATGTCGATCTGCCTCCGTGTCCGTGTCCGTGTCCGAGTGTCCATGTCGACTCCTTCTTTGTGTCCCTCTCTACTACATATAACGACGGGAGCAGAGGCCGGGAGCATAGGGCACTACGCCAAACCAGCGAGGAACAAGGGGCAGACCAACGACACGGTACGAACGGCTGCCATGGGTCAAGGTGAAGTACTAGTACTTTCGGGTACCGATACTCGCATCCATCCCTCCTGCTCGGGCAAGATGGCTTCACAGCGACTTCGCCGACACAACCACGGTCTATGCCGCATCACGATCATGGCTGCTTTTCCGCTTATCGCTGCAGCGGCAGTCGAGTGCTGAGTACAGCGCCTCGTAACCCACAGGCCCCAAAGTGAAAACTACTGATGCGACTGATCGGTCGCACCTCTGCTGCCACGGATGGGCGTAGGTCGGACAGCGGTGCTACACTCACCGGCATGCGCCTGCGTCCGCTCATCATCAGTACACTCGTTGCCATCCTGCTGATCATGTCGGCGGGAGTGCGAAGCGTACCTGCACTCGCCGAGCCGCTGGCCGAGCAGGTAGCGATCGATCGCGCCGCGCTTGATCGTGCGATCGCGGCATACGAGACCGCGCAGGAGCACTCGGTGCAGATCGATGCGCAGGTGGCCGAGACGACCACCTCCCTCGACGAAGCAATCGCCGAACAACAGCGCTGCGAGACCTACCTCAACATCCGGGTGATGGCTTTGTACCGCACCGGCCAGGATGGCTACCTCACGCTGCTCTTCACCGCCACCAGTCTTCCCGAACTGAGCGAGCGACTCGACCTGCTCACACGGATAGCGCTGCAAGATGCGCGCACCGTGCGCGATTTGAAGGCCGCACGCGCCCAGGTTGAGGCCGATGCGCGATCACTGCTCGAGACCCAAGAAGAGCAGGCGCGTGCGCTCGAAGACCTCGAGGCCGAGGCCGCACGTGCCCGCGTGGAGTTCGCCGCAAGCGAAGCGGCTCTCAAGCAGTACGAAGAGCGCCGTGCTGCTGCTGCAGCTGAAGCGACTGCTGCAGCCGAACGCGCTACCGCCGAACGCGCTGCACAGACACCTGCCTCCGCGACGGCCCCTGACACAAGCCCGCCACAGAGCGTGAGCGGTACCGGCGACTGGCAAACAGGCGTGGCGTCACACTACAGTCGTACGTTCACGGGACGCGGAGCGAGCGGAGAAGCCATCGGTCCGTATACGATGATGGTGGCCCACAAGACACTCCCCTTCGGCACGTTGGTGGAGTTCGAGTATCAAGGTCACCGTGCTGTGGCGAGCGTGGAGGATCGTGGCCCCTATACTCCGGGTCGCGACTGGGACCTCGGCCCGGGCGTGGTTCGCGCACTCGACTTCAACGGAGTGCACGAGGTGAGCTACCGGATCATCTCCCGCTGATGTCGGTCGCCGGATCGGCTCCCCCGGACACCAGTGCTCGTGCTGCAGGGGTGATCGCGAGACCACCCGTCGCCGTCTCGCGAAGCGAGACCGGCAGCGCACGGCCCACGCTCGCAAGCGCGTCGGCAACCTGATCGAACGGTATCGGGAACCGCACCCCCGCAAGCGCCATCTGGATCGCCGAGAGGGCGACAGCCGTACCGGTCGCGTTCCGCATGACACATGGGACTTCGACGAGCCCGCCCACGGGGTCGCACACGAGTCCGAGTAGCCCCTGTAGCGCGAGCGACGCCGCATGTCCCGACTGCTCGGGCGTACCACCGAGGAGCTCGGTGGCTGCGCCAGCCGCCATCGCAGCACCTGCTCCGATCTCCGCCTGGCAGCCCGCAGCTGCACCTGAGAGATTCGTCCGAGAGGCTATGACCGCTCCGATCGCACCGGCCGCAAGAAGCGCGTCCACGATCGCGTCGTCACCGAGAGCACGCTCATCGGCAAGCGTCAGCAGCACACCTGGCAGCACGCCCGAAGCCCCGCCTGTCGGCGCCGCCACCACGCGCCCCATACTGGCATTCACCTCGGCGACCGCGACTGCCGCCGCGATCGCCCGCGAGGCGACTCCGTCGAGCGGCCCTCCCTGTGCGGCATCGATGCGTGCAGCGTCGCCACCGACCAGCCCCGAGCGAGAACGCGCGGTGCCGTTCAGGCCGAACTCGACCGCATCGCGCATCACTGTGAGATGTCCCGTCAGGCGAGCACGGACTGCACCGGCACTCTCGCCCGACTCGACAACCTCCTGAGCAAGAGCCGCACGCGCCAGCGAACCGTGCTCACAGGCAGCTTCAAGAAGCTCTGCAAACGTCTCGTACGCCATGACGTCCTCCTCTAGACCGCGGGGACCGCACGCAGACGCATGACCCCGGGAAGCGACTCGATCTCCGCCAGCGTCGCGGCTGGCAGTGGCGTGTCGGTCTCGATAAGCATGAGCGCCTCCGCCCCCCTACGCGTGCGCGACACACGCATCTGTGCGATGTTCGCGCCAGATGCAGAGATGATCCGGGTGACCGAGGCTATCTCACCGGGCAGATCGGCGTGTTCGACGATGAGGAGTGGCATGCGCCCATCGGCATACGCCTCAAAGCGACCGATGTGCGTGATGAGCACCTCGCCCCCGCCCACCGACGAGCCCTGGATCTCGACAGCGGTCTCACCCACGCTGAGCGTCAGCAGCGCCGTATTGGCGTGCACGGCGCCAAGGTCACCGTTGACGATACGCACCGCCATCCCGGCTTCCGCAGCGTGCTGGAACGCCCGGACGATCTCGTGGTCGTCGGGACGCATGCCAAGCAACCCCGCCACGATCGCAAGATCGGTACCGTGCCCGCGACCGGTGGATGCGAAGGAGCCATGGAGTGTGATCACCGCAGCGTCCGGCTGTCTGCCGAAGATCGCACGCGCAAGCAGTCCAAGCCGCACGGCGCCTGCGGTGTGACTTGACGACGGGCCGATCATCACGGGCCCGAGTATGTCGAAGATGGAGCGCGTTGTAGCCATACGTATACCCTAACGCACGAAAGCCGCCCGTGACAGCATCTGCTGTCACGGGCGGCCCGGTTCAAAGCTGATGATGCTAGAAGACCGCGACCACCGAACCGTTGTACTCCTGCTCGATGAACGAACGGATCTTCTCCGAGGTGAGCGCCTTCACGAGCGCCTGCACGCCGGGGTCGTTCTCATTGCCCTCGGCGACTGCAACGATATTGGCATACGTATCGGCAGCCAGGCCGTCCGAAGCCTCGATCGCAAGTGCATCAACGACCGAGATACCGGCCGAGAGCGCATAGTTGCCATTGATAACGGCCATATCCACATCGGCGAGCATCGCAGGAACCGCCGCAGCCTCGACCTCGACGAACTCGATGTTCTTGGGATTCTCAGCGATATCGTTGACGGTCGCCTTGATACCGGCGCCCTCCTTGAGAGTCAGCAGGCCCTCCTGCTCGAGCAGGAGCAGGGCACGTGCCTCGTTGGTAGCATCGTTGGGAACGGCGATCTTGGCACCGTCTGCCAGATCGTCGATCGCATCCGTCTTGCCGCCGTACAGGCCGAGCGGCTCGAAGTGGATGCTTGCAGCCGAAACGATGGACGTGCCGTTCTCGGCGTTGAAGTCGTCGAGATACGGAGTGTGCTGGAAGTAGTTGGCGTCGATCTCCCCTGCCTCGACCCCGGTGTTGGGAAGCACGTAGTCGGTGTACTCGATAATCTCGAGCTCGAAGCCCTCGGCTGCGAGGTCTTCTACGACCTGCTCGAGGATCTCAGCGTGCGGTGTAGGCGATGCGCCCACCTTGATGACGACGGCCTCGTCGGAGGTCTGCTCGCCGGCGACGGGCTCTTCCTCGGCTGCCGAACAACCGGTCAGGCCAAGGACGCCGAGCGCAAGAGCGAGCGCAAGAGCGAGCGGTGCGGTGATGTAGGGCTTTCGCATAAAGAAGTACCTTTCTTCTCGAGCGGCACCAGAGGGCAGCCGCATACTGACCCGGGACAGGAGTATCCGCCTCAGCGGTTGCGCTTGTCGAGCGCACGAGCGATGAGATCGCCCACGGCCTGGGTGACCTGGACCAAGATTATGAGGATCACGATGGTGGCGAACATCACGTCGTCCTGATACCGGTAGTAGCCGTAGCGGATCGCGATATCACCGAGTCCGCCAGCACCGACAGCGCCCGCCATCGCCGAGTAGCCGAAGAGTGTGATGAGCGTGATCGATGCGCCGCGCACGATGGACGGTAGGCTCTCACGGAGCATCACCTTCCAGATGACCTGCCACGTGGAGGCCCCGTACGACAGTGCGGCCTCGATGACGCCCGGCCCCAGCTCGGCGAGCGAGCTTTCCACCATGCGTGCGACGAATGGCGTGGCGGCCACTATGAGCGGCACGATCGCACCGGCTGTCCCAAGGGAGGTGCCTACGATGAATCGCGTGAACGGGATGAGCGCCACCAGTAGGATGATGAACGGAATCGAACGACCGACGTTCACTATCCAGCCGAAGACGGCGTTCAGTCCGCGATGCGGCCTCAAGGAACCCGGGGCTGTCACCGTCACGAGCACGCCAAGCGGTACACCGAATGCATACGCGATGACCGTCGCGATAGCGACCATCGCGAGCGTCGCGAGGGTACCATCGAACAGCAGCTGCCCGTATTCGGCGAAGAACTCATGCATCCCAGCGCACCCGCCCCAGAAGACGCCTGGTCACATCTGCCTGCGGATCCGCGAGAACGTCAGCCGCCGAGCCCTGCTCGACGATTCGCGATCCGTCGATCACTGCGACCCTGTTGCAGATCTTCTCGACGACACCTATCTCGTGCGTGATGATCACCATAGTGACGCCCATCTCGCGATTGATCTGCCGGAGAAGCTTGAGTACGGAGTTGGTGGTGAGACTGTCGAGCGCTGAGGTCGCCTCATCGCACAGGATGACCCTGGGGCGGTTGGCGAGCGCCCGGGCGATCGACACCCGCTGCTGCTGACCGCCTGAGAGCTGAGACGGATACTGCCTCGCCTTCACGGCCAGCCCCACAAGGTCGAGCAACTCCATCCCTCGCGCCTCGCGATCGGCACGATCATCGCCACGGATCTCGAGCGGGAACGTCACGTTCTCAAGCACCGTACGCTGGGCAAGAAGGTTGAAGTCCTGGAAGATCATACCGATCGTAGCCCGCAGATCGGAGAGCTGACGTCCCTCGAAGCCGGTCACATCGACACCATCGATGACGACCGAGCCCGATGTCGGCTTCTCGAGCAGATTGACACATCGGACCAGCGTGCTCTTACCCGCACCGCTGATACCGATGATGCCGAAGATATCGCCATCCTCGATGGTGAGGGTGACGTCCTCGAGCGCGGTGTGCTCCACACCACGCGTGCTGAATGTCTTGGAGAGGTTCTTAAGCTGGATCATGACGTGCCATTCTAGCCCGTTATAAGCCCACGATGCACGTGAGCCGATAAATGTCCGAAACGTAGCACGGCGACGGAGCGCTGAAGTGCGCCGTCACCGTTCCTGGATCGATCGTCATACCTTAGTCCAGATCGATCGTGCCCCCATCGGCCATCACTATAGACGGACGATACTCGACCGGGCCGTCCGCGGCCTCGGGACTGAAGCGCCCGGCAGCAGAGCACTCGGGCCAGAGGATCGATCGTCCTCGCTAGTTCCCGATCGACCCGCGACCCGTGGAGAGCTTCTTCTGCAGCCGACGAGCAACGGTGGAGATCGCGAAGTTGATCGCGAAGTAGATGAGCGAGATGAGGAGATAGATCGTGATGATCTGCGAGGGCTTCCAGTACTTGCCAGCCAGGATCGTCCCCTTGAACATCAGCTCACCGGCACCAATCACCATGGCGAACGAAGAGTCCTTGATGACGGTCACGAACTGCGACACGATCGGCGGGATCATCTTGACCACGGCCGGCGGCAGAACGATGTACCACATCGACTTCAAGAACGAGAATCCCTGCGACTTTGCAGCCTCCCACTGACCGACCGCAACCGAGTTGAGCCCGCCACGGATGACCTCGGCGATGATCGCGGTGGTGTAGATCGTGAGGCCTATCACCGCAGCCCACTTACCCGGCAGCCCCAGCACGAAGTAGCTCACCAGGATCAACAGGATCTGAGGCAGATTGCGGACGACTTCGACGTAGGTCGCGGCAACATGGCTGATGACGGGAAGCCCCGTGTAGCGCATCGCACCGATGACCGTCCCGAAGACTGAACTCAGTACGATGGAGATCGCCGCGATCTCGAGTGTGAGCAGCAGGCCCTTGCCAAGGCCGATATAGAGCACCGGATCAGAAAGCATCACCATGACGGGGCTGTTCATGAGGGCGTCCATCAGGCCACCCTCGCCTTCGACTCAAGCCGCCGTGCCAGGCGAGCAAGCGGGAAGCACATGGCAAAGTACAACAGGCCGACCACGACATACGTAGGTCCGTAGTGGCCGTACGTACCGGCGAAGGAGTCGCCAGCGTACATCAGATCGCCACCCGCGATGACGGCAAGCACCGAGGTGTTCTTGATAAGGCTCACAGCCTGGTTGGTGAGCGGCGGCAGAACCACGCGCATAGCCTGCGGGATGATGATATACCGCATCGCGCCGACATAACTGAAGCCCTGCGAAAGAGCGGCTTCGAGCTGTCCCCGCCCGATCGACTGGATACCGGCTCGGACGACCTCAGCGATATATGCGCCGTGATACATACCAACGCCGATGATGCCGATCACGATCACGGGAATGAACATCCCTTTGATGAGGATCGGGAGTGCGTTGTAGATCATGAACACCTGGATGAGCAGCGGGGTGTTCTGGAAGAACTCGACATACGCCCGCGCGAACGCACGTGGCGCTTTCCACTGCGAGGCCGACATCACGCCGATGATCGTCCCCAGGGCCAGCGAGAGCACCAGCCCCAGGGACGCCACCAGCAGCGTCACGAGCGCACCTTCCCAGAGCGTATCCATATTGGCGAACAGCGCCTCCCAGCGAGGGACCGCGAACGGTCCCTGCTGCAGAAAGCCTATGCGCTCAAAGAGCTCTGCCATGCGTTCTCAGGCTTGATCGCGAACGATCAGCCTAGATTCCACTTCGTGAGAAGCTCGTCCATCGTGCCGTTCTCATTCATCTCGTCAAGGGTGTCGTTGATGAACTCACGCAGCTCGTCGGTACCGAGCTTGCTCGCGACCCCGTAGTCCTGCGGCGAGAAGCCTTCGGGCAGGATGACCGAGGCGTCGGTCAGGTAGCCGGAGAGGATGGACTTGTCGACCGAGAACGCGTCGACACGACCGGACTCGAGCGCGGCGTTGATCTCGGGGTAGGTCGCGAACTCGAGGAACTCGAGCTCGATGCCGAGCGCGTCAGCCTCGGCCTGAACCGCATCGCGCGTAGTCGCACCCTGTGCCACCCCGACGACCTTGCCGTCGAGATCGGCGAGGCTCTCGATACCGGAATCCTTCTTCACGAGCAAACCGACCTCGTCTTGGTAGTACGCGTCGGAGAAGTTCCACTGCTCAAGACGCTCAGGCTTGATGGTGAAAGTAGCGATGACCACATCGAGCTGGCCGTTGTCGAGCAGCGGACCACGGGTCTTGGCAGTGACGGGCTGGAACTCCACGTCGTCCCTGGTGAGCCCCATCCGCTCGGCAAGCGCGTAGGCGAAGTCGATCTCCATACCCTCGAACTCACCGGTGGCAGCATCTTGCAGACCGAAGTTAGGAACATCGGCCTTCACGCCCACACGAAGCTTCCCGCTATCGACGATCGCCTGGACCTCAGCAGGGATCTCCGAAGCCGCCTCGGCCGGCTCTGCGGCGTTGTCGGCGGGCTCAGCGGGCTCCTCGGTACCGCACCCGATCAGTGCAAGAGCACTGAACGCGAGCACGAATACGAGAAGCAGGGACAGTAGCGCTGACTTCTTCATGCTTCCTCCTTCTCCCCGGACGTTGCCGGGATGCATTGTCATGCGGTCGTGGCTGATAAACACGGAGCCACAGATGGCTCCCGGTGCCCTGGCGAGACGCTTCCTAACGCAGGATCTTGCTGAGGAACAGTTTGGTGCGGTCGTTTTCCGGGTTCTCGAAGAAGTGCTTCGGAGTACCATCCTCAAGGATCATGCCTTCGTCCATGAACACGACGCGGTCGGCGGCCTCCTTGGCGAATCCCATCTCATGAGTCACGACGATCATCGTGATGCCGCCCTGCGCGAGACCCATGATGACCTCGAGGACTTCCTGGATCATCTCGGGGTCGAGTGCGGAGGTCGGCTCGTCGAAGAGCATGACTTTGGGATGCATGTTGAGTGCACGGGCGATGGCCACGCGCTGCTGCTGGCCGCCCGAGAGTTGCGCGGGGTACTTGTCGGCCTTCTCGCTCAAGCCGACGCGCTCGAGGTACGCGAGACCAGACTCGGTGGCCTCTTCCCGTGAGACACCAGAGACCACTATCGGCGCGAGTGTGACGTTCTCGAGCACGGTCTTGTGTGGGTAAAGGTTGAACGACTGGAAGACCATCGCCACCTGCTGGCGGACCTTGGCGATCGGGGCATGGTGAGCCGTGACCTCGATACCATCGACGGTGACCGTGCCGGAGCTAGGCTTCTCAAGCATGTTTATGCAACGGATCAGCGTGGACTTACCCGAGCCGGACGGCCCGATGACGACCAGCTTCTGCCCTGAGGGGACCTCGAGATTGACGTCCTTGAGGACGTGGTGCAATCCGAAGTGCTTGTTAACACCGACCATCTTGATCAATGGTTCTCCTCTACCGAGATCCCTGGAGCCGTGCAGTCACACGAGTGCGCGGGAACCGCAGCGTCCGCAGCTGCTAAGCAGTTCACGGCTTGGTCGAACAGGGACCCTGACGCTTTCACGTGCAAAACAGTGTAGCAGGAGCATCTTACAGGTTGTACACACTTTCTGGATATGCACCGACAGTCAGACCGGACCGATCCCTACCGATCTCGCACACCTTCGGCAGCCCGCACCTGCCTATCTACAGTCTGATAACTCACTCCACGTTACGAACTTCCTTGCTAAGGGTACAGCGTTGAGACCTGCAGCCACCGCTCAGGGTCATGGAACCCAGGGAGGCGCATCATGAAACACACCTACCATCAAATTGCTTTTCTAGCCATGGTGTTGACGGTGATGCTTCTCGGGGGCTCGGCATCAGGCCTCGGGATCATCCTACCCTCGGTGGACTGGACGCCTGCGGTGCTGGCTAACAGCGACACAGTCGATGAGGACACTGCGACTCTCGACGGCGACCTCGTTGCGTATGAGTATGGCGACCAGGTCCGCGTCACGAACATCAGACTCGGCGTCACTCGCACGATCCCCGATCCGGGTGGCACCCAGGCCAAGCCCGACGTGTCCGGTGATCGGGTAGTCTACCAGGACAACGGTTCGGGCAACTGGGATATCAAGATGTATCAGTGGACCGCGAACACGAGCTCTGATGTACGCGCTACCGATGCAGATGAGATCGGACCGAGGATCGACGGCAACCTCGTCGTCTGGTGGGATGACACGAACGCTGATCTGTGGAGCCGCAACTACGACATGGGTGGATATACCGCCGCGCAGATATCCAACGGGGTCCCCGCAGCCCTGTATGACGTGGATAACGGACGATGCGCGCTCGTCACATATGAGAGCACCCTGTACATTCGGAACCTCGCTCCGACCGGGACCTGGACGCTGCTCCGCACGTTCACCGAAACGGTCGATTCGATCGAGATGCACGGCTCACGTGTCGCGGTGGGAACCGTCGACGCTGGCGACTACAACGTCGTGACCTGTAGCACCGCAGACGGAGCCCTCAGCGATGTCGCTACGAGCAGCACGCTCCAGGAACGGAACCCGAGCATCTTCCACAACGGCGTGACATGGCGTGAGAGCACGAATGGTTTGATCGGTTCGGATATAGGCTACGGTTTTCCGGGGCCCAGCATCTTCCAGACTCCGGGCTTCGGCAGTACGACCTTCGACCAAGAGCCAAGCATCTACGGACACCGGATCGCCTTCCATGGCCTTCCCCTCATGGGCGACTCCGATGTCTATCTTGCGACCTCTGACACAAAGCTACAGTCGCGCTCATCGGGTACGACCCGGTACGCTACCGCTGCGGCAGCGAGTTCCGCGTACTTCAGCACAGCCCACGATGTCGTGCTCTGTAACGGGCGGAAGTTCCCGGATGCTCTCTCAGCAGCCCCTCTCGCTAAGGCGCTCGATGCACCGCTGCTGCTCACCGATGTCGATGCACTTCCACCCGAGACCGCGATCGAGATCGCACGCCTCGGAACTACGAAGATCTGGGTGATCGGTGGCACGAGCGTCATCTCGACAGCTGTCTACAACCAACTCGATCTCACCTACGATATCGAGCGAATCGCTGGAGCCAGCCGCTACGAGACCTCAGCGGAGGTCGCTCTCAGGCACAAGACCATCGTCGGCCCAGAGGCTGTCTCCCGGGCGTTTTTCGCGAGCGGCGAGAACTACCCCGATGCACTTGCGGCGGGTCCTGTCGCTGCTGCAGCCAATAGCCCGGTCCTGCTCGTCCAGAACAACGCCGTCCCCGACCCCATCGCAAGCGCGGTCGACGATCTCGATATCACGATCGGCTACGTGATCGGCGGCACGAGCGTTGTGAGCTCGGCGACCGACACAGCGCTGCGCAGCTTGATCACCGCCAACGGAGGCGTAGGCACGATCACCGAGCGATGGGCCGGTACCGACCGATACTCCACGGCTGCCACTGTCGTGCAGAAGGGCCTCGACTACCGGTGGATCGACCTCGACACAGTCGGGTTCGCGACTGGACAGAAATTCCCTGACGCCCTCGGGGCAGGCGCAGCGATGGGATACTATGGCAGCCCGCTCCTGCTCACGAACGGCACCGCCCTCTCACCTGCAACGGAGACTTTCCTCGACAGTCATCGCTATCAGGTGGGCCGCGTGAACGTATTCGGCGGAGTGGGCGTCGTGTCTGATGCGGTCCTCGCTTCGATCATAGCCAAGGTCCCGTAGGGCCCACATCCTGACCCCCCGGCGCCCGCCGCACTGTACGTGGCGGGCGCCTTTCGTGCGATGCGTCTACCGTCCGAAGTGCTCCTCGGTCGGTCGCGCGCTCTTTGCGAAGTCGAACTCCGCACGCCCGATGTGACAGTATCCTCCGGGGTTCACCTCGAGATAGTCCTGGTGGTACCCCTCGGCAGAAGTGTAGTTCTCAAACGGCGCCACCTCGATGGCGATCGGACTGTCGTACCGGGTCTGGAGCTCTCTGATCGAGCGTTCGATGATGGTCTGTTCGGCGGGATCGGTGTAGTAGATGCCGGTGCGATACTGCGTGCCGACATCGTTACCCTGACGGTTGACCGCCACAGGATCGATCGCTTCGTAAAAGACATCGAGCAAAAACGGTAGCGGCGCGACCTCCGGATCGTAGTCCACACGAACAGCCTCGGCATGACCGGTCCTACCGGAACAAACCTCCTCGTAGCTCGGCGAATCGGTGATCCCGTTTGCATAACCGACGTCGGTCGCCACCACACCGTTGACGAGTGAGAAGTACTTCTCAAGGCCCCAGAAACAGCCCCCTGCAAGATAGATGGTCGCCATAGTCCCCCCTTCCAGAGAAGGCGCCGAAGTAACCTGAGTGCTATCGGACCCGGTATCCGGGGAAGAAGCAGGCACACATCCTCCGAGGACGCCGGCGAGTGCGACACAGAGCGCCACAGCCGCTCTCCATGATCTACGCCGCCCGTTCATCGGCTCACCCACTTTCAATCTACCCTTTGTGTACCGACTCTCTAGCGCGAAACGCGCCAAGTCGTTCCGGCGGGTACACTTGCCGGAACGACCCCGACCAGAAACGGGACCAGCATGGCCGACACAGCGCTCCAGAACTCCTACCCCGACGAACTCAGCCACTGCTATGGGTGCGGTCGTCTGAACGAAGACGGTCTCTGCATCAAGAGCTTCTGGGAGGGCGACGAGGCCGTCTGCCACTTCCGCCCCCGCCCGTACCACACAGGACCTCCCGGGTACGTCTACGGGGGGCTCATCGCGTCCCTCATCGACTGCCACAGCACCGCGACCGCCTCGGCGACCGCGGTGCGCCGTGAAGACCAAGAGACCGGAGCCACACCGGCTCCACGATACGTGACCGCATCACTCCATGTGGACTATCGCAAACCCACCCCCATCGACGCTGTTCTCGAACTCAGAGCGCACGCCACGGAGGTCAGCGGTCGAAAGATCATCGTCACCTCGACGCTCTCGGTGGACGGGATCGTCTGCGCCGAGGGTACGGTCGTGACCGTCGAGATGCCCGAGACCATGCGTCAATCAGCGTCCGGGCCGGACGATCACGCGTAGCGGGTCAACACTGCCTCGGCACAGCGCATTCCATCGACAGCAGCCGACATGATGCCACCTGCATATCCCGCTCCCTCGCCGCACGGGTAGACGCCGCGTAGGTTGGACTGCATCGCCTCATCACGCTGCACGCGCACCGGCGATGACGAGCGCGTCTCCACACCGGTAAGCACAGCATCGGGTGTGGAGAAACCTCGCAGGCGACGGTCGAAGAGAGGGGTCGCCTCGCGAAGCGCCGCCACGACGTACGCAGGCAGACAGCGCGAAAGGTCGGTGTACGTCACGCCGAGCGGGTACGTGGGACACACACTCCCGGGCCCGGGCGATGCAACGCCACCCATGAAGTCGCCGAGCAGCTGCCCGGGCGCGTGGAAATCACGACCACCGAGCTCGAACGCGGCGCGCTCCCACCGTCGCTGGAACGCAACGCCAGCGAGTGGATGATCACCACAGAAGTCGGCAGGAGTGACGTTCACGAGGAACGCAGCGTTCGCGTTGGCACCATCGCGCGCAAAGCGGCTCATGCCGTTGGTGACCACACCACCCTGCTCGCTCGCGGCAGCCACCACTTCACCGCCGGGACACATGCAAAAGGTGTATACCGAGCGCCCTGACGGAAGATGACACGAAAGACGGTAGTCGGCCGCACCAAGTGCGGGGTGACCGGCGGTCCCGCCGTACTGCGAACGGTCGACCATCTCCTGGCTGTGCTCGATACGCACGCCGAGCGAGAACGCTTTAGGAACGAGTGTTGCACCCAGATCGTACAGCATCTCGAACGTATCCCGGGCGCTATGCCCTGTAGCAATCACGACTGCTTCCACAGGGATCTCTTCCCGACCGCGCTCGCTCTCGGTCACCGCGGCCACGAGTTCGCCGTCGCGGAGCACCAGACCGGAAAGCCGCGTGCCGAACCGCATCTCACCGCCGAGAGAGACGACCTCCTCGCGCATCCGCCGGACGGCCCCCGTGAGGCGGTCTGTACCGATGTGTGGATGTGCCTGCCAGAGGATCTCACCGGGCGCACCGGCGGCCACGAACGCCTCGAGAACGCTTCGGGACCGCGGGTCGTTCGTGCTCGTAGTGAGCTTTCCATCCGAGAAGGTACCCGCACCGCCCTCACCGAACTGGATATTGCACTCCGGATCGAGCTTACCCGTGCGTTCGAAGGCACGCACCGTCCGGATGCGCTCTTCGACCGCCTGCCCGCGCTCGAGCACGACGGGGCACACGCCTGCCCGGGCGAGCATGAGGGCAGCGAAGAGCCCCGCGGGGCCGGTGCCGACCACTACCGGACGAAGGACAGGCAGCATCTGTGGCCGGGCGACCATCGGCAGCTGCCGGGGTGCGCACAGGGAGATATTCGGGTCGTCTGCGGCTTCGAGCAGGGCGACCTCGGCCGGACCCCCGCCACTCAGCGTCACACCGAGAGTCGCTACGAAGTGAACGTTCGAAGTACGACGGGCATCCACCGAGCGCCTGAGGAGCCGCACGTCTTCGACCGCCTCTTCGCCGATGCTGAGCCGGCGGGCAGCGGCGGCCACGATGGCCGCTTCGTGCCCCGGTAGTCCCGCCGAGAGCGGTAGTGTGCAGTTGCGGATCTCGATCATGCCGGGACACCCGTAGCGTGTGCGGCGGCGCCTCGCCCGGCGACGATGCCCGATCCCCAGGCCCAGTGCAGGTTGAACCCGCCGCACCGTCCGTCGATATCGAGCACCTCACCCGCTGCGAACACCCCCGACACCAGGTCCGAGGCGAGCGTGGCGGCATCGAAGCCTTCGACACACGCACCGCCACGAGTGACCTGTGCCTGCCTGACCTCTCCCCTGCCGACGGCTCCGAGCCGAAAATCCTTCACGATCGCTGCCAGGCTCGTGGCATCGATCGTCGAAGCAGGATCGCCCGAAGACGCCCCAGCCGCACGGAGCACAGCCTGCGCGACGCGTGTATGCAGCATCCCATCGAAAAACCCCCCGGCCGTCCGCCAGCCAAGCGTGTCATGGCGCTCGATAAGTAACCGCTCCATCTCAGCGAGTTCGATGTCGGGGAAAAGGTCGATCGAGAGCGTGCTCCGCTCGACATACGCACGGGACAGGTCGAAGACCATTATGCCGCTCACGCCATAGTCACGGAACAGCAACTCGCCTCGCTCGGTGGCAAGCGTCTGACCGTCCGCATCGATGAGACTCGCTGCGCACCGGACGCGCACGCCCGACAGGCCGCGGATCGGCTCCTGCTCGGTTACGAGCGGAACGAGTGCAGGTGTATATGGTGTCTGCTTGTGTCCGATATCCGCCAGTACAGACGCCCCGCCGCCAGTGGCCACGATCACCGCGTCGGCGCTGACCCATGAGCCGTCCGGCGAGAATATCGTGAGTACCCCGGATCCAGGCTCCGACTGCACGTGCGCGACCTCGAAACCACAGCGCTCCTCCACTCCCAAGTGCGCGCACTCGAGCCGCAGCACGTCGAGAACGGAGTTCGCGGCGTTAGTGACCGGATAGATTCGGCCTTCAGCGTCCGCATAGGAGAGCAGGCCGAGTCCCCTGAAGAACGACCGGATGCTCTCGCATGGGAACTCGCCGAGTACTGCCGAGACGAATCCTGGATCGTTGTACGCCGCTGGCGCCACCCCGAGGTTGGACAGGTTGCAGCGCCCGTTACCCGACGCGAGTATCTTCCGCCCAACGCGTGCGCCTGCTTCGAGCAGTGTGACGCGCGCGCCGGACCGGGCTGCAGAGACTGCGGCCGCAAGACCCGCAGCTCCTCCACCCACGATCACTACCCGTCCCTCGCGCATCGGATCCTCCACCCTGTCGCCTGATTCATACCGATTGTAGCCGCCACGCCCGCACCGCGTACCGCCTCACTGCTAGACTTCGATTGAGTCCACACCGCACGCCGTGAAGGAGCATGACACTGAGCCACCAGGAACCAGACATCCGTGTGATCGAGCGCGGCGCGATCCGCATCCTGCAGGTCGGCAGAGTGCAGCAGTCGTCGATGTACCTCGATGCGCCCTTCGAGACTGACTTCGACTATCCGGGCTATCTGCACCTCACCGTAGCGGTGAAGCCCGACGCCGTGCGCGTCTGCATGGTCGGCCTTGGTGGCGGGACCGTCGCAAAGCGCATGTGGCGCGACTACCCGCAGATGACGATCGAGGCCGTGGAGCTGGACTCCCGGATCGCCGACATCGCACACACCAGCTTCGCGCTCCCGTGCGACGAACGCCTCCGCGTGCACGTCGCCGAGGGACGGGGGTTCCTCGAGAAGTCCCACGACACGTACGACATCATCATCGTGGATGCGTTCGATGACGAACGTGTGCCCATGCCGCTCATGACCGAGGAGTTTCACCGGATAGTGCTTGCACGCCTGTCCGAGGACGGCGTGTTCGCATACAACATGCACGGCTCGGTGACAGGCGACCGAAGCCACCCGTTCCGCCGGCTCTACCGCACCCTTCGCGTGTCGTTCGCTCACGTGTGGCCGTTCCTGGTGGGGATCTCTCGCAGTAGCGGCGGCCCCGCCTCGCACAGCGAGATCATCATCCTCGCCACCAATGCTCGCCTCACCACCGAAGAACTACGTGCCCGCATCGCATCGCGGGTCGATGGGCGAGTCTCCGTGCCTGAATTCCACGAGTTCGGCCGCGACCTCTACGACGGGCCGATCCGTGGCGGCGATGTCGCATCATACTGCGATAGCAGAGCGTGACCCTAGAGTACGAAGTTCATCGCCAGACCGGTCGCAAGTGCGATCACCAGCATAAGCCCCGTCGCCTTGAGCGTATCGATCCACCCGAGCTCGCGGAGCATGACGGCGTACGTAGCGATACAGGGAAACGTCAGCGCGAGCATGACCGAGGACTTCACCAGTTGGATTGCCGAGAGGTTCAGCGGGGCGAGCATGCCGATCGCCACGTCCTTGCGGAGGAAGCCCACCGCGATCGCCAAAGCGCTTTCAGGCGGCAACCCGAACAGCGTGTCCATCATCGGCCCCGCGAGCCGCGCGATGAGCTCGAACGCACCTGTCATGTAGATGAGGTCGATGACCAAAACGCCGAGGAACACCACCGGCACAGCCTCACGGAAGAACCCGCGCAGCCGCATCGACAGCTTCTGCCAGAGCGTGCGCAACGACGGACGCCGGTACGACGGAATCTCGAGGATGATCTCGGGAAGAAAGTCACGACTCGTCATGCGTAGCACGGTGCCGAGCACGAACCACACGATCGCCAGGATCCCATACACGAGCAGTATGTACTGCACACCGTGCGGCCCTAGCAGTGCGAAGATCATCGCCTGAAGCGCAGCACACGGCACCCCGACCGATATGAGCGTGGCCGCGATGAACCGCTCTCTGCGCGTATCGAGCACGCGGGTAGCAAGGATGCCGGGAACATTACAACCGAAGGCGAGCAGGATAGGGATCACCGCATAGCCGTGAAGGCCGAGGCGATGCATGACGCGATCGAGTAGCAGAGCCAGCCGCGGCAGATAGCCGATATCCTCCATCAGGCCGAGCACGAAATAAAACGCGGTCACGTACGGCATCACCATGCCGAAGACAACGAAAAGTCCCGTCGTGAGCAAGCCGAACGACTGCGCGAAGTCTAGAACGCGCGCACCGTCGATGACCACATAACTACCGACAAGCAGGTTATGGATAAAACCCGTACCGCCGAGTGCTTCAGAGAGTGCGGTCACGACCGGCATCCACAGTGTCTCGAAAAGCGGCTCCATCACATAGGTGATGATCGTCTCGCCAAAGAATCTGACCGTCACAAACGCCGTAAGGAGTGCGAATATCCCGAACGGGATACCGGTGATCGGTTTGATGCTGATATCCTCTAGAACGTCGCGCCACGTATGGCGCCGGTCCTCCAGATGCTGCACCTCTTCGATGATCGTACCGAGGCGGCACCAGACGTCCCCGGGCTCCAGCGCCTCGGGCGGCTCACTGTAAGCCACGCCCTTGACGGCCGCGACCAGGTCTTTGATCCCGACGCCCGCGACGGCGGATGTCGGCACCACCGGAACACCCAGCAGCTCCGACAGCCGCTCGACGTCTATCTGGATGCCGCGGTGCCGGGTCTCATCCCACAGATTGAGTGCCACCACCATCGGCAGACCACGCTGCCGGAGCTGTAGCGTGAGAGCCAGGTTGCGTTCCAGATTGGTCGCATCGACGACGTTGACGATAACCCCGCCGTCATCGAGGATCTTGCACGCGACATCCTCTGCAGGACACGTGGCCGAGAGGCCGTACGTTCCCGGCACGTCGATGACGGTCGCCCGTCCATCGCCGAACCGCATCGATCCTTCAAGGAACTCGACCGTCGTACCCGGATAGTTGGAGCACATAGTCCCGACGCCGGTAAGGCGCGAGAAAACCACACTCTTGCCCACATTAGGGTTGCCGACGAGCAGGACGCGCGGCATCCGCCCGTCATCGTCACTCGACGCCACTCCGGCGTCGGCCCTTTCGTCAGTCATACCGCTCACTCGTTGGATTCCGTTCCGGTCGCCGCCGATGCCCCGACACTCCGTACGCTGACGTGCTGGGCGATCCCGCGCCCGAGCGCGACGCGGGTGCCCCCGCACTCCACCATGATCGGACCTCCGGAAGGCATCGCGCTCAGTCGCGTCACCATCTTACCCGGACGCAAGCCCATGTTCTCGAGGCGAGCCTGCATCTGGACGCCGCCCTGGACGCTCTCGATAACAGCCCGTTCGCCGTCACCGAGGGTCGCAAGCACCGATCCCTGGACCACTGCCGGACACCACCTCGGCCCATGTCGACCTCGTCGTCCAAACACGATGCACCTCGCCTCCTCTCTTATAGCAGACTTGCTCTCGGCAGCTATCAGAAGCCCGACTGCCTAGACCTGGCCCGGACCCTGCCCGCGAAGACCACGCCCGAGCCCGCGAACCAAGCCCCTGCCACGGCCGAACCCACGACCGAGCCCGCGCCCGAATCCGGCGCCTCGCCCGAGTCCGCGGGGGGGTATGTTACCCGCACCGGAAGACTCTGCACAGTAACCTGCACCACGCCCGGTCATCGATCCTTGACCCATCGGTCCTGTTCGATCGCCACCTGGCATCTCGAACACCTCCCTGTAGTTCATCGGAACCTATTGCTTTGCAACCACTACTATACATGCTTAGTATCGGCGAAGTCACCCCTGGACTGAAGCATAGCCTCTTCGTGCGATGATGGACCCCGAGAACAGTCATATCCGGAGGCTCATGGAACGGAACATGACCATGCGACTGAGTACGCCACTCCCCCTCGACCTGGCCACCAGGTGGTTCGACGCGATACCACACCGGATATCAAGCCGCCGGTACGATGAGACCCCACTGGCATCCGCGACTCTCGACCGACTCGAGAAGACGTGCTCACGACTGTTCACTCCGTCGACACGAGCCCGAGCCGTCCTCGTCCGAAAAGCGCCGCCGGAGGTGTTCACGGGCCTCATCGGCAGCTATGGCAGAGTCGAAGGCGCGCCATCTTTCGCCGCACTCATAGCCCCGGATGACGGCGCCCTTGAAGCGGGCTATCTCGGTGAGGCCATGGTGCTCGATGCCACCGCCGCAGGAGTCGACTCGTGCTGGATCGCAGCGTCGTTCGACGCCGAGAGCACCGGTGCGCTCGTCGGACTCCAGGATGATGAGCAAGTTCACGCGATCACGGCGCTCGGCCACGCAACGAAGACGATCGGCACCGGAGAATGGCTGATGCGTGCAGGAGTGCGCGCCAGACACAGACTGCCACTCGGCACGATTGCTCCGGGATACGCGGACTGGCCAGAGTGGGCGCGCGAGGCCGCAACAGCCGCACGCCTTGCCCCTTCGGGCGCCAACAAGCAGCCCTGGCGGCTACAGATGGAAGACGATACGCTCGTGGTCACGAAAGCAGCGAAGACCTACTGGACCGCGCCGCTCGACCTCGGCATCGCCATGTGCCACGCTGAGATCGGTGCCGCACACGCCGGAGTGAGCGGAAAGTGGGTCGCCGGGACCGATGCGGAGATAGCGCGATTCGTGCCTGCGTAGGCACCGCCAGTCACGCAGGCTGTGCGTTCCCCGCAAGTGCCTCGAAGACAGTCTCGGCGATAAGCCGCGCACCGGCCGCACTCGGATGCACCCCATCGAGCCTGAACGCCTCGGGGTGGTCGGCTGTGGCCGCGTTGACGTCGATGAGACCGCATCCGAGCTCGTGCGCGACACGCCTGACCATGTCGCATATCTGACCGAGCGCTCGCTCATCCATGCCGTAGCGCACCTTCGAGCTGCGTCCCAAACGGAACAGCGCCGGGGGCGTCAACAGCCACACGGCCGGGTTCGACTCGAGTGACTGATAGCGGAGGACAAGCTCACGATAGTCATCGGCGAATGCACCCGGCCCCTTCCAGTTATCGCCCCTGGAGTCGTTCGTCCCGAGCATGATGAGTACTATATCGGGGCTCGAGGCGATACTCGAAGCGAACTCATCGCTATCCCGGTAGGGCCGATCTGCCGTCCTCTGAGCCGCGTGGCCGTTCACTCCAAACCCGTCCACGCGGTATCGCCCGCCCAGCATCACCTGCAGCTGCACAGGATATGCGTTCACCTTACGGCGCCAGACGAACGTGCCCCGCGTGATACTATCGCCGACGCATGCGACCGTCCTCCCAGTCTTACTAACGTAACGCCGCGGGTCATTAAATGGCATTGTGTCGAAGTCTCCCCCGGCTAGATGGTCGTTCCGTCTATCATCTCAGCTTGAGTCCGGCTTCGAGCTCTCCACCGTCATCCATGAGCTCCACACCGGCATGCAGCCCCCGACCCGCAAAGACCGGTAGGCCTCCCTGGGTCAACTTGACCGAGACACGCGCGTCGAGACTCTCCCATACGGTGCCGTCCATCGAGCCCATCACCGGTGAGCGCAACTCTCCGGGATGCGCACCCTCGATCACAAGCTCGAGCCGAAGACCGGCCCTCTCGAGGGCCAGGTGCGCTTCGCCACCATCGACTGAGAACGCACGGATCTTCGCCCCATTATAGGTGGTGAACTCGTGGAGCACACCGTCATGGAGCAGTCCTACGATGTAGCCGACGAACGATCCACCAAGCCACGGGATACGCGCCACCGAGATCGAGACAGAGGTTCCGACCGTATCGAAGTGGTTGCTCTGTGCCCACACCCAGGCACTCGGGAACGACCGGCCCCAGTCCTTCTCGACGTACCCGCGCCCGCCAGTGAAGTCGAGACTTCTGCCATCGACCTCCAGCTCGCCACCCACCGTGTGGTCGAATCCCAGCACGCCGTGGTAGGTCTCCATGAACGGCACGAACCGATACCAGCCCATGATACCCGGGGATAACAGCCTGACCGGCCAGGCGACCCACTCACCGAAGCGCAGATCGCCCCGTGCCCGACCGGCCCCATCGTCCGCATCAAGCCATATGCCTGCCGAAGAGAATCGGTTCGGCCCCACCTCTATCTCGAACCGGTCCGTCGCGAAACGGAACTCCTCGGCCGGATACTCCCAGTACGCTGTGCGGCCATCGGCCTGAATGAGCTGCACGAAGGCGTGAGACCCGACCCCGTCGCGCGCCAGCGAGATACCTGGGATGAGAGCTACTGCATGCCTCGCACTCGCATCGACGCACTTGAAGTACCACCCCTCGAAGTAGCCCCGACTCTTGCGGCCGTTCTGATGCCAGGCAGGGTGCCACGGCTTGAAGAGCCGATAGCGGATCGGCGCCGAGCGGGCGGTCGCTGTGAGAAGGTCGCTCATCGTGAGGTATCCCTGTTCGACTGTATCGGTCACAGAGAGTGTTCCCATAGAAGATGAACAACCTACTGATGTGCTCCTCAGACCCTGGATCCGGCCTGCTCCGAGTCACTTCCGGTAGCTTGGGCCAGACGCCCGCTTTGGATTGAAATGAGGGCCAGGTCGGATCGACCTGGCCCTCTATGCGCTCACGCAGCAGCCTTCGGTAAGGGGGGGGGGAATACGACGGTCTCCCACAAAGTTGCACCGGATAGCTTGGCGGGCCGTACCGGCAGGGAAAAGACAGCCGTGACAAAGGTCTGCACTGCGGACGCTACAGGATGAACGGGGCCGGACCCGCCGAACCGACCGGTCCGACCCCAGTGTGATACGTCTACGCTTCGACCACCGCGGGCTCCGCGATGCCGAGCACCTCCTCAGCCTGAGCAAGTCGTTCGGCCACCAGTGCACACGCCACCGGTGCCTGCGCGAACAGCGCCAGATCGGCGCACTCCGCAGAGATCGCCTCACCCAACTCAGCATCACCAAGCCGCTCGGTCACCCAACGCGCAAGCGCCTCGGCGGAGAACACCGGGTTAAGCCCCGTGGTCACCTTGACGAAGTCACTCGCCGAGAGAACCGGCACCGGCTGGAACCCGCCGTGCTTGCCTAGCAGGCTCACATGGATGCGGTGCTCATACGGCTGCTCCGCGCGTAGCTTCTCGGCTGCCTCTACCGTCATCTCTGTGAACTCAGCCATCACACACCTCCGAGCTTCTCGGCTTCCGCCAGAGCGTCCGCCACAAACGCCAGGTCCAGACCCTCGAGCGTCTCGCGCGTGGGCCAACCGGACGCCACATCCCAACCTTCAAGGTTGTAGAAGTGCGTCTTCCACTCTTCAAAGCCGTCACGGTCGATCGAGCGACCCAGCGTGTTGATGTAGGCCCACTCGTCGCCGACCTTGCCTGCCATCGGGTAGTAAGGACCGACGAGGCTGTTCTCCAGCGGGATGTCGTAGATGTAGGAGGCGAACTGCACCATGTCGCGGTGCCTGCCCTGCAAGATCCAGATCGCGTTGTCCAGGTTCCAGATCTTGCGACCCAACTCGATACCGTCCAGGAACGTGATGTCCTGGCCGGTGATGACGTTCCAGAACTTGGGCTCGCCGTCACCGGTGATTCCTACGTTGTCCTCACGGTTGTAGTTGGTGAAGTCCGGATACCGGAAGTCACAATAGAGGGCACTCTGCTTCCAGAAGCGGGTGTAGTGGCGCTGCCACACGACCAGCTTGGCAAACGACTCCGAGTACATGTTCTCGGTGCTGTAATCCACCATCGACATATCGTCCTGGTACGGCACCATCTTCGACGTCGTGATCTTGGCATACTCTTCAGCCGAGACAGGCATCTCCATGCCTGCCATCATGTGCTTGATGACGCTCCAGAAGTTCGCGTTAAAGCCATGCTCGTTCATGTCACGATCGCCCATGATGGAGCTATAACCCCACTCGAGCTCTGCACGGGGATCGTAGCCATGGTTCGCATAACCCCAGTACGGGAAGTCCAGGATGCCGGCGGCGTAGTCCTTCTCGAGACGACCCCACTTCTCGGCGGCGCGCACGAAACCGTCGGCCAGATCCTCGCCGATGTCCTCGCGGTTGGAGATCTTGTCGACCAGGTCGATCACAAAGTCAGCCTCTCCTATACGCGACATATCGATATCCGTGTCGATCTCAAGGCCCTTGCCCAATACACCCATCTTGCTGAGCGCGTAAAGGTATCCCATACCCTGCATGAGTTCGTAGGAGTTGACGCCCATCTTCTGCACCAGATCGGTGGCTATGTATGACGCGTCGGTTCCCTCACCATGCGCCAGGACGTCGAATGCCTTATACATCGACGTCTCCTGACAGCTCGACTCGTTTGCGATTCCTGTTTCGAAGCGAGCGCGACAGCCGTTGATGCATCCCTGGCACGCCTGCGGGCCCATGGGGCCGTCAGGGTTCTTTGCATAAAGGAAGACCGGAGCCGGATCCACTCCGAAGGTGGGGCCATTGGGCTCGACCTGCTGGCCGGGTGCAGCCGCATACTCATCCTTGGCCCAGATGCGTGCGTTGAACAGACCTGCCGGATCAGCTATCTCGATCGAGCCGGTGCCTACCACACTGATAGCCTTGAGGTTCTTGGAGCCGAACACGGCACCGAAGCCACCCTGACCGGCGGCATTGCCGGCGTCGTGCACCAGACAACCCAGAGCGGACTGATTCTCACCGGCGGGGCCGATGGTGATGACGGCAGGCTTCTGCGTCGTGCGACCGGAGTCACGCGTCTTGCCTATCTCGGTCCAGCCGTGCTCTTCATTCTCCTTGAGCTCCCAGATCAGCTGCTGCGTTTCCTGGGTGTCCTTACCCCAAAGATCTTTCGCGTCGCGGAAGACGGCTTTGTCATTGATGATGTCGATCCATATGGGAGAGTCGGCCTTTCCCTCCAAGACGATGCCGTCCCAGCCGGCGTACTTGAGCTGGCCGCCAAAACGGCCGCCGAAGTTGGACCGGGTGAACCAGTTGATCGGATAACCGGCAGTACCGATTCCCTGGATCTCCACACGACCCGATGCCGAAGGAGCCATCGTGCCGGAGAGCGGCGAGGTCATGAGCGTGACAACGTTCTTGGGGTCACGACCTGTGACCGTCTTGTCAGTGCAAAGCTCCCAGAAGATGGCCGAGCCAATACCATGGCCGCCACCCCACTGGACGTACTTCTCGGTCTCTATGACCGAGGATGTGCGAGCGGTGAGATCCAGTCTCAGGATCTTACCGACATATCCACCTGTTGCCATTTCACTACCTCCTGGTCAGTCACTTGGGGTCGCTGTATGCGCGTTCGCGTGACCTTTTACTCGGCCAACGCGGCTTCGGCGGGGCTGACCTTGCCTTCATCGTCGATGGGATATCCAAGAGCGGCCCATCCTTCATCACGCAGGTTGACCTCATAGCCCGCATCGGACTGCACCGGAATCTCACTCACAAAGCTGATAGCGCCCGTGGGGCACGCAGCTACGCACGCCTGCTGGCCGCCGGGGCCTCCCTCGGCATCCATGAACGGGGTGTTCAAACACAGGTCGCACTTCTGCGCGTGCTTCTCCTCGAAGTTCCAACCGGCGCGACTCACGTTGAACTCGCATGCGTAGACGCACTCCTGGCAACCGATGCACTTCGCGACGTCCACGGTCCTGACGCCGGTCTCTGTGTCCACATGCATCGCACCTGTGGGACATGCCGTCACACACTTGGGATCCGCGCACTGGCGGCACTGTGCGATGTACTTATCATCAGGGAACTTAGCGAACGGGTCCTGGATCACCTGTATGCGAGACAGCGAGAGGCTCTGCACCCCGTGGTGCGTGAGCGAGCAAGCCATCATGCAGGTGTTGCAGCCCTGGCACTTCTTGGAGTCCACCAGCAAGTAGCCCTGGGATGCCGGGATCGCGATGACCTCGTCCGGAAGCAGCAAACCGTTGAAGAGCGTTCCTCCCAAAACGATGCCTACGCCCAGGCCGCCCACGCCGGTGAAGAACTGGCGGCGTGAGATAGTGCCCGTCTTCTCAGCAGGAACGATCTCCCCTGCAGAGCTTGTGTCCTTATCAACCATCATGTTTCCTTTCGGGTTTCTCGTGCGCGCCCCTAGGCGGCGGTCTCATCCACTGCCGCTTCGGTTCTCGCGTCCTCATAGCCGAGCTGAGCCAGCCACCCGGCGTGCTCGTGCTTGGCGTACTCCAGGTCCACGTAGCCGGTGAACATGGAACGCAGGACCGGCCAGCTCATGGGCAGCACCGCTGCGAAGAAGACGTGTGCGAGGAAGAACGCGAGCATCGCCACGGTGGCGACGTCGTGTGCCGGAGTCACGATCGCCATCACGCCTGCGGGAATGTCCATCACGTGTGCCGCGACTTTGAGCAGACCCGTGATGATGATGGTGACGGTGGATGCCAGCGCGAGGATGTAGGCCATCTTCTCGGACTCGAAGTACTTACGCTCCGGCGGCATCGTGAACTTCTTGAAGCCGAGAAGCAGTCCGTAGTGACGCTTGGTGTACTCGACAGCGTCTTTGGTAGGCAGGTGCTCCCTGAAGCGCTTCGTCGCCAGAAGCGTGTTGGTACCGTAATAGAAGGTACCGAACAGGAACACGAGCACTGCCCCGAAGTGCACGTCCATCATGGTCCAGACCGGATCGCCGCTCCCGACGAGCGCGGGCAGAAACCAAACTCCTAGTGCGATACCGCTCACGAGCAGCACCGTCGTACCGATCCCATGCGTCCAATGTTCGATGATGGCCGCGCGGTCATGCCGGAGCACGCGGTCACCCTTCACGACTGGATCCTTGCGTGTGGTGAGCCCTGCCGCCAGCACGCCGAGCAGCGGCGCCAGCCACACGAGCCACGTCGCCGAGTCGAACAGAAGCTCTCGCTGCATCTACACACCCCTTTCCCTGGACGTGTGACTCCTAATGGGTCACTTGTCTTATTTCAAGCAAAGCAGGGTGTTTGCTACCCGTCAAGGCATTTCGGGTAGCAACTTGTGTTATGTCTGATATTTCGTGCCGTACCATATCTCTTTACCAGGTATCTTACGTGTTCCCATAAGCTCCTAATCTGGTCATATGGTGGGTTCAAAAGCCACTGCTTATTGCCAATGGCTGCCTATACCCACTTTCATACCTATCGCTGTCTTTTGGGTATCTGCTACTGAGAAGAGAGCCGGGACCGATAGGCAGTCGCGGTATAATCTGGCCTGGATGACTTGCTGCTACTGAATTCGATGAGAGCAGGTGGGAAGTGCCCCCTGAATTGGAATTCACTGAGGCCGAGAAAGTGTTCGAGGCCCTTGAGTCCGGTAGGCTCGACCGCCTCTTCACGGCGGCGAACACCGACTATTACGAGCGCGATGGGTTCGAATCACTCAGATTCGGCGTGGGCGTACCGCGTGAATCCGTGTGGCGTCTCATATCGGCCATCCGCCACTCGACCGGCCTGCTAGTCCTGGAGAGCGCCTGGGGCGACTTCCAGGTCCGGGTGAGCCCCACGGCCCAACTCATGGAGGCACTCTATCGGATCGACACCGCTCCAGCACGCAGTGCGTTTCGTAAGACCGACCTCCCTCCTGATGAGCGATGGATCATGCGCGACCGCCAGCTTGCTGAGGAAGCTGTCCTGATCGGCATCGACAAGACCTCCGTCGGCACCCCCTCGGCAGCTCACATCGCACAGGTCAGAGCCGAGGTCATCGCCGCGCTCTACGATGATGTGAACCCCATCTCTGAAGCGGCAACCATCGCCACACGCTTCTACGGAGCCATGCGCTCCCTTCCCCGGAAGGGACCTGACCGGCTCAGTCCCGAGTTCATCATGGGCATCCACAGCCTCCTTTGCGAGGACGATCCCGACGCAGGAGTGCTGCGAACGACAGACCTGCTTCTCGACCAAAGTGCCCCCGTGCCGCCGACATCCGCTAGTCGCATAGTGGCTGAGCTCGAGGCGATGGAGGCATACGCCGAGAGTCAGGATGTCCCGTTCGTGCATCCCCTCATCAAGACGCTCGGACTCGCTTGGTGGATCCGCCGAGTCGGCCCGTTCGATCGATACAACTACCTGGTGAGTCGACTCGCTTCGATGGCGCTCGCCCTGCGCTACGGATACCGGGTCAGGGGCATCCTGGACTCCGGACGGCGACTCGAGGAGGATGCCGAGAACGAAGGAGACCTCACACGACTCTTCATCCACCAACTCACCATAATCGCGAGGTCGAATCAGGTCGGAGAGGAAGAGCTGACGCACAGAGTCCAGCGCTACCAGGAGGTCACGGATCGTTTTAGACGACTGGACATCAACCATCGCCAGGCGCTCATCCTCGATCGAGCGTTTCATACGCCGGATACGGCGTTCACCATCAAGCATCATGCCCGGACGCGCGGGTTGGGCTACGAGACCGCACGGCAGGACTTCATCCGTCTGGTGGAGTCCGGATATCTGGAACCGCAGAAACGAGGCAAAGCGTTCGAGTTCCGACTGACCGCCGATGCCGGCAAGCGACTCGCCAAGCAGCCGGGGTAGCAGGGCAAGCCCCACTCGGCTACGCCCTGCCGAGCCAGGCCCCTCTCTGAACATGCGCTAGTGGCGGGACTGAAACAAGAGTCGCTTGACGTACATCCGCACTTGCGCCCTCACTTAGCCCCGAATATAGTTCAGCACATGAATAATTCATCTGATGAACCTATCGCGCCTTGCGACGAGGTCGGCACGCTGCTCGATGAGCTCGATGCCACCGTCATGCGAATGGCCCGTCTGATGACGGCCCGGCATGGTACCGCTGATCATGGCACCGAACTTGCGCCACCCCACTACATGTTCTTGAGTGCACTCGAAGAAAACATGCCTATGCGGGTGTCAGAGATCGCAGAGCGCCTGGGCATGAAGAGTCCTGCAGTGTCGATGGCACTGCAGGGCCTGGAAGAAAAAGGGTACATCACGCGCGAACACGACGCCGATGATCGACGCGTCGTTCAAGTCGCCCTGACCGATGAGGGCGCTCGCTGCCTGAAGCGGACGAAAGACGGCCGCCGCAAGATGATGCAACTCTACACATCAGCCCTCACCCTGGAGGATCTTCGGACCTTCGTCCGAATCAATACGACGCTCATCGAGACGGTGACCGCACAGAACGAGTGACTCGCTTACCCTCCCGCCGACGGCATGCCATCGCGAGATGCATCCACGCGAAAGGAACCACATGGACCGCATCACCCGCTTCAGCCTCAAGAACTCGGTCGTCATCATCATCGCGATCGTCATGGTCGTCGTCGGAGGTGTCTACTCGTCGACCCAGCTCAAGAAGGAGACGATGCCCGACATCTCCATCCCCATCGTCGCGATCGTGACACCGTACCCCGGTGCTGCGCCCGCAGACGTGCACGACAAGGTGACGCAACCTATCGAGCGGGCGATCGATGGAGTCGATGGCCTGAAGACGGTGCAGTCCAGCTCGAGTGACTCGGTCTCTGTGGTCGTCGCCGAGTTCGGCTACTCGACAGATATGGACACGGCGGAAAGCGCAATCAACGAGCTGCTCAAGACGCTTGAACTTCCGGACAATGTGATGGAATCCTCGACGCGTCGTGTGAGCATGGGCTCGCAGCCG
>Ga0265295_1001490_pt1 | contig 41017 bp, 35 predicted proteins | sample Munlansysbiofilm_FD_192503 | JGI IMG/M metagenome (GOLD analysis project Ga0265295, IMG submission 192503) | Leachate microbial communities from a municipal landfill in Southern Ontario, Canada - Methane capture system biofilm | ecosystem: Engineered > Solid waste > Landfill > Unclassified ... | reverse complement strand
CAGAGTCGACCATCAATTAGTCAAAGTGGAAGTAGTCGGAGCACCAATTATGCTCCAAATATATAATCAAGAAGTCTTAGTGGATCAACATTATGAATGCGCACTTAACCAAAACTAATTATCCTTATCAAGAAAAGGAATTCATTGCCAATAGTTTTATTGTTGGTAATGGTCGTATCGGATATAAGGCAACAATGGAAGAGGAAACTAGTCTTGATAAAGTAACCTTAAATATAGTTGGTGTGTATGATCAAAGTGGCGATAAATGGCGAGAAAGTCTCAACGTATTTAACCCTCTCTTTGTGAAACTAACTAACGTCAAAACCAAATTTACATATCATTATAAAGACGCTGTTAAGCATCAATTGGATTTAGACTTAAGTTCTGCCATCCTTAAACGCGAAACGGTTTTTGAAGATATTGTCGTGGAGAGCGAACGCTTTATTCATAAAAGAGATAATCTCATTGTCCATAAGTACCGTGTCCGCGCGCTTAAGGAAGTCGAACTACGAGTAACTTCATGGGTCGACCTCGATGTTTATGAAGTTAACGGCCCCCATTATCAAAGTGTAAAGAGCGAAACTCAGGCTGAAATACTCAAGGTTTGGGCAAGAACTAACGAAGACCACGTTGTTAAGGTTTTTCTCAAACAAAGTTTGTCCAACAAATTAAAACTTAAATTTGGCCAAAATGAGAGTATTGGTACGATAAATATCAAGTTACTCGCTGGTGAGGAGTTCAGCATTACACGTTTTGCCAACATTGTCGTTGATGATGAAGCACCAATCAAACTCGATAATTTGAGTTATGAAGAGGTGAAAAGCGAACATCAAACTTTATTTAGGTCCTCGTTCTTGAAAAGTCGGATTAGCGTAGATGACACCGATACACAGTTTGGAATTGATTACGCAATCTATCATCTCTTAATTCTTGAAAACGAAAAATATATAACTTCTATTCCCGCTCGCGGACTAAGTGGGCAAGTTTATAAAGGGGCGATATTTTGGGACACTGAAATATTCATGCTGCCCTTCTATCTTTTGACAAATCCAAAGTTTGCGCGGAATTTGATAAAGTATCGAATCAACACTTTAGCGGGCGCCCAACATAAGGCTCTTGAATTCGGTCATAAAGGGGCCTTCTATGCCTGGGAATCGCAAGAAGATGGTAAAGAACGCTGCTCTCTTTATAATGTGACGGATTCAAAAACAAACAAACCAATTAGAACTTATTTTGCTGACAAACAAATTCATATTAGCGCTGACGTTATTTATGGGTTAAAACAATATTTAGACTATACAGCAGATTTCGATATTCTATTTGAAGGCGGCTTTGAGGTCATTAAGGAAGTTGCGGTCTTTTACGAATCATATGCAACTTTAATTGATGGTCAATATCACTTTTTAGATGTCGTTGGTCCTGATGAATATCATGAACGAGTTGATGACAATGCTTTTACGAATTACCATATCTATTTAACCTTTAAGGCTTTGATTAAGCTTATTAGTAAACATTTTGTAGACCCATTAGAGTTAACAAAACATTTAGATGTTGATAGTATAAGTAAATTTATCAATAAAATATATTTACCTCAAATTAATGAACACGGAATTATTGAACAATTTAATGGTTATTTTAAACTTGAAGACATTAATGTTGCAACCTTAAAAACTCGTGTCAGAGACCCAAAGGCGTATTTAGGCGGACAAACTGGAATTGCGACATCGACACGGGTAATCAAACAAGCCGATGTTGTTGCTCTATTCGCCCTGCATTTTGATAGCTTTGAAATCGAAACAATTATTAAAAATTATCAATTTTATGAACCTTATACAGAACACGGAAGTAGTTTGTCGAGTTCAGCATATGGGCTTATTAGTGCACGGATTGGTAAGTTAGACCAATCATATAAATACTTCTACCGTAGTGCCACAATTGACTTGAGTACCGAACAAAAACTATATGCCGGGGGCATTTTTATTGGTGGTACCCACCCTGCTAGTAGCGGCGGGGCTTATAACAATATTGTCTTTGGCTTTCTCGGCGCGCACATCGTGGATGGCGAATTGGTGTTTAAGCCACAATTACCCAGCCAAATAGGGGCGATTAGTTTACAATATACATTTAGAAACAAAGTTTTCACAAGGAGTTTTACAAATGATAAAAGCAATAATATTTGATCTTGATGGGGTCTTAGTCCATACCGATAATCTTCATTATTTAGCATGGAAAAAAATGGCAGACCACGAAAATATTTATTTTGATAAAGAGATTAACAATCGCCTCCGTGGTGTTTCGCGAATGGAGTCGCTCGAGATTATTTTAGAGCGCGCAAAGAAAGAGTATTCGCTTGAACAAAAGCATCAACTTGCGGAATTGAAAAACGATTTATATAAGGAATCACTAAAACAATTAAGCCCGCTAGACATCGAACCGGATGTATTAGCGTTTCTCCACTCTTTGCTAAAGCGGGGAATAAGAATGGCGATTGGCTCATCAAGTAAAAACGCCAAAATGATTCTCCAACAAATAGGCATCATTGATCTATTTGAGGCCATCAGTGATGGCACTAATATTACTAGGTCAAAACCTGACCCCGAAGTGTTTATTAAAGCGAGCCAAATGTTAAACGTGCCAATAGCAGAATGTGCAGTCGTTGAAGATGCCAAAGCTGGAATTGATGCTGCTAATGCAGGGGGCTTTCTTTCAATTGGTATTGGAGATGCAGCAAACTATGATGCCACAAAAGTGAAAGTAGTTAAACTTTCGGAGATATTAAAAATCGTCTAATTACTAGACGATTAAGATTTCAAATTTTTCTTTGATGCTGTCATTGGGTTCTTCAAATTTATTAAAGAAGTCTTCAACTACATTCTCAGGGACCCAACGATCACTAGAACGAAGTTTGTTTTGTTGATGTAAGACTTCAAGTGGTCTTTTGACATAGACAAGAATGTGTTTATCATACATCAGTGATTTTTCATAATAAGATTCGCGGCCACGATTAGAAAAATTAACGGCATCAAGAATCACGGTGACATCTTCATATTTAGCAGCGTATTCAGTGATACGACTTCTAAATGTATCCCAGACAAGTGATTCATTTGTGAAATTTTGCACGTGTCCGAGCAGTTCTTTGCGAATTTCATCACTGGAAATAATAAAAGTATTAGGATGTTCAGCTTGATATTGGCGTGCCCATGTTGATTTTCCCGCGCCTGGGACTGCAGTCATTAGGATTAATGTTTTCATAAAACACCTCTTTGTATATAAATTTAACATATTAGTTTCATAGATAATGGGGAAGATGTCAACACTTTATCAAATCTACGTTGGGTTAAATCCGTGAATTAAAGGGAATAATCTTGATTAGTAAAACAATTGACCATTTACTTACGCAGTTAGTTGTTTTTTTGCTAAAATAAAGAAAAGAGGTAATATATGAAAACATTTGCGAATATTTTATGGCTTTTGACCTTCGGATGGATTACCGCGCTTGGTAACTTAATTGTCGCACTCTTGTCATTTGTGACAATTATTTTTATTCCAGTCGGATTTCAATTTTTAAAGTTAGCAAGATTCTCGCTCACGCCATTTGGTTATGATTTTGTCCAAGTTAAAGTAACAGGGTTTAATACCATTGTTAATGTTATTTGGGCTGTTTTCTTTGGCTGGGAAATTATGCTTGGCTATTTATTGACGGGCATTACTTTATGCTTGACAATTATCTTTATTCCTTTTGGGATTCAGTACATAAAGGTTGCAATTTTTACACTCTTCCCACTAGGAACGCAAGTTCAAAAGGTTTAACTTACAATTAGAAAGAGGCAATTATAATGCAAAACACAAGAAAAATTAAAGAAGATGTATTTTATGTTGGTGTTAATGACAGAAGAATTACATGGTTTGAAAACACCCATCCAATTAAACGGGGCATGGCATATAATTCTTACTTGATTATTGATGAAAAAACAGTTTTACTCGACACAATTGATAAAGCAGGGGCACAACAATTTTTAGAAAACCTCACTGCGGTACTTGGAACACGGCCCTTAGATTATCTTGTCATTAATCATATGGAACCTGATCACTGTGCTTTAATCGAAGATGTCGTGAGAAGATATAAAGATGTCGTTCTCATTGGCAACAAAAAAACCTTTGAGTTGCTTCATCAATTTTATGAAATTGAAATTGGCGACCGTTTTATTGAAGTTAAAGAAGGAGATACCTTATCAATCGGCAAACGGACCCTTAAGTTTGTCATGGCACCGATGGTGCACTGGCCTGAAGTTATGGTCACCTACTCTGAATTTGATAAGATGCTATTTACTGCTGATGCGTTTGGAACCTTTGGGGCCCTTAACGGTAATATCTTTGCCGACCAAGTTGACTTTGCAACTGAATGGCTTGATGATTTTAGAAGATATTACGCCAATATTATTGGCAAGTATGGACCACAAACCCGCATGCTGCTTAAAAAATTAGCCGCCCTCGATATTCAATATATTTGCCCGCTCCATGGACCTATTTGGCGTGAAAATATTGAGTATATCATTGATAAATATCAAAACTGGGCGTCATATACACCTGAAGAAAAAGGCGTTGTCATCGCATTTGGTAGTGTCTATGGCAATACTGAGGAAGTTGTCGACGTGCTGGCCGCAAAATTAAGTGAGTTAGGTGTGAAAAATATTAAAATTCACGATTCAACAAGCACCGACCCTTCTTATATTCTCGCGGACATTTTCCGTTACTCGACACTTGTTCTTGCTTCATCAACTTATAATTTAACAATCTTCCCAGCGATGAATACTTTGATGCACGACATCGTTAACCATAATGTCCAAAATCGCCACATCGCTTTTATTGAGAATGGCTCCTGGGCACCAACCAGTGGCAGACAAATGCGTGAAGAAATTGATAAGACAAGAAATAACACAATCATAAATGAACAAGCCGTCTCCATTAAATCGACTCTAAAAGAAGATCAAATGGCGGCAATTGAGGAATTAGCTAAAGCAATCGCGGCGACTGCTTTATAACGCGATTAATTTTAATTATTGAACCCGGGAGTAAACATGACTGAAAAAGAAAAGATGTTATCAGGAAATATCTATTTTTCTGGTGGTGATGAACTGGTCAAAGAACGAGAACTGGCCAAGACAATGTGTAACCGGCTAAATTTCGACTTTACTCTAGACACCAAGACTAAAATCGAAATGATCAAGAAATTAATCGGTAGCTACGGTGACAATTTTTATATTGAAACGCCTGTCCGCTTTGATTATGGCTATAACACTAAAGTAGGTCATAATTTTTACGCAAATTTTGACTGCATCTTTATCGACGATATGGAAATTAGAATCGGTAACAATGTAATGTTTGGGCCACGTGTGGCTTTATATACGGCCACGCACCCGATTGATAAAGACGTCCGGAGTTCACTGTTAGAATATTCGAAACCAATCACAATTGGTGATGATGTTTGGGTCGGGGGAAACACGGTGATTAATCCAGGGGTTACGATCGGCTCTAATGTCGTGATCGGCTCGGGCAGTATCGTGACTAGAAACATTCCATCTAACGTGATTGCCGCCGGAAATCCCTGCCGTGTAATTAGAATAATAGACAAAGAAGACAAGATAAAGTGGGAAGAAATCGCTAAAAACCACGCCAAACTATAACTTTAGTTATATAGTTGGTTTTTCCCATGTATATTATTTTTGCAAGGCAGATAAAAGTTGTTATACTAATAAAGCATGAACCAAAAAACACAAACAAAATTTGTCAAAAATAGACACAAAATATTCCATAAAATAGGCAAGACATTTGTCACGCCATTTTTCCGTTTGAAACTAAATTATAAACTTGAAAAAATAGATTTAAGTAAAATTGGCCCCGCGCTTATTATTTCAAATCATGTGACTGCTTTTGATCCCTTGCTCGTTGGTGATAGTATTGGGCGGCAAATTTACTATATTGCGAGCGAAATTATTTTTTCAAATGGATTAATTTCTCGAGCATTAGAATATGCCTATGCCCCCATTCCTAAAGCTAAGTCACAAACCGACATAGCTGCCATCAAGCAAATGATTAAGGTCGCTCGCGAAGGTGGTTCCGTTGGCGTTTTTGTCGAAGGTAACTCTTCTTTTAATGGTGAATTATACCCATTTACTGATTCGATTGGTAAATTGGTTTTAATGCTTAAATTACCGCTAGTGATTTTTAACTTAAAGGGTGGCTATCTCAGTAAACCCCGTTGGGCCGTCTACACCAAGCGCGGAAAATTTAGCGGCACTGTTCGTGATATTATTAACTACGAACAATATAAAGAATTAAGCGCCAACCAAATCAGCGAACTAATTAGAGAATTGATTAACATTGATGCTTATAAAGATAGTTTAGATGTTGATTATAATGGAAAGAAACGGGCCGAAGGACTGCAACGGCTACTTTTTTCATGTCCAGTTTGTCACGAAGTAAACACAGTCTCCACAAAGGGACATTATTATCACTGCGAGCACTGTGGACTCAAGGCTGAATATGATAAACGGGGGTATCTCAACTTACCAGAACGCGGTAAAGTTGATTTAATCACCCTCGATCATGAGAATTTAAATCATTATGAACAATTTGTTACCGCCAATAAAGACTTCACACTTAGCTATAATGGTCAGTTGATTTATTTGTTTAAAAGAAGACGTAAACGTCTGGGCAAAGTCGAGATTAGCCTTGCACGTAATGGTTTAACAATGGTTAAGAAGAATAAAGGTGAAATTACTTTATTTCCAATTTCGCAAATTGATGCAGTTGCCGTTCAACAACAAGCAATGCTGATTTTTTATATTGAAAATCAACCAACAATTGCGGTCCGCTTAAACGATATTGATAGTCCTTACCAAATGATGAAAACATTCGAGATTTTTAAAAAACTTTCATTTAAGGAGTAAAAAAATGAAAATCAATTATTTAATAATTCTGTCGACGGTCAATGACCTTTGGCATCATGAAACATATTGGAATCAACTATTCCAAATAATGTTGATTTGTGGTCTCTTACTGATGGCCCATGTAATTAGAAGGAATATTCCGTTTTTAAGAAGAATGCTCATTCCGACCGCAGTAATTGCCGGGTTTATCGGTTTAGGATTCAAATATCTTTTCAATCAAACGGGAATGCAAATTGATGGGATGCCCTTAATTGATAGTGAATTTATGAATGTCATCACCTATCACGCTCTAGCGTTTGGTTTTATTGCGATTGGCTTTGTGAGCAAAAACAAGAAGAAGGTTAATGATGGCAGTGCCGTTAAGAGCGGACTTTTGATTGCTTCAACTTACACTATCCAAGGGATTGTTGGCATCGTTGCCTCGATTATCCTTGCTAATATCTTCCTCGGCATCGGTGGGAGTTTTGCAATTAATAATGCCCCCTATGCTGGGATCATTCTGCCCCTTGCCTTTGGACAAGGTCCAGGTCAAGCAGGCAACTTTGGGATGACTTATCAAAGTTTAACTGGTGATTTTGCTCCATTTGCCCTGGCAGGTGGTCGTGACTTTGGACTTGCCCTTGCCGCGCTTGGCACTTTAGTGGCGGTTATTACGGGAACGATTTTTCTTAATATTGCCGGATCAAAAAAACTAGTCAAACGCGAATTTGATATTGAAACAAAAGTTTTCGCCGCTTCGAGCAATCCCGTTGATATTGAAGGTGAAATTGCGACGACAGAATCAACCGATAAACTTGCGGTGCAAATTGCAATTGTCGGGATTACTTATCTTGCGACTTTCTTATTAATGTTTGGCCTTACTGAACTATTTGTAAATGTTTTAGGCATTGTTTTTCTCCGCCCACTAATTTGGGGCTTCAACTTCCTTTTTGCCTTGCTCGTCACCGTTCTTATTAAATCGATTTACAATAAACTCCGGGCTAAAAAAGTGATTAAACGTGGTTATGTCAATAACTACATGATGAACCGAATCAGTGGCACGGCCTTTGACTTTATGATTATTACGGCGATTATGTCAATTGAGATTGCCAATATCACGGAACCAAGTATTCTTACACTTTTAATTGTCTTAACAACTTTAGGAACAATTGTGACAAGTCTTTACGTATACTACGTGACAAAGAACCATTTTAAGAGCAAGTTTATTTATAACTTCATTGTCTTTTATGGCAACTTAACAGGCACGGCTTCGAACGGACTTGCACTATTAAGAGAAATTGATCCAGAACTCACTTCAGGCGCTTCAGATAATCTAATTGAAGGTAGCACATTTGCGATTGCCTTCGGGGCACCAATTCTTGCGATTCTTGGTTTTGTTTATCAAGGAAGCGTTGGATTATATGTTTCATTAGGACTCTTAGTCGTCTATTTCGCCTTAACTTTTGGAGGTTTAGTTTTGTTCTCACGTCATAAGGATAAACAACTGCAAACTGCTACCGAGGAGAAATAGAAATGCTTACTGATGATATTCATTTACTTTTTACTTAATTTTTAATAAAATATTAATAGGCAAATATGCCTAAAATAAAATCGACTCTCTAAAGGGGAGTAGTTACTCTTACCGCCAACAACTCGAGTAAAGCTCTGGTTGGTAAGTCCAAATTTGGAAAACGAGACCTTTGGTACCTCTTTTTGAGGGACAAAGGTCTTTTTAAATGAAAGAGGTCAAGATGGAAAGATTAACAAAAGACGAAGAACTAGCACACTCAAACTCGCAGATGGAAATAAATAAGGCGGCAATTGAAACAATAAAGTTGACCTCACTTTATAGCCAATTTGAAGTTGATCCACAAACAGGATTATCTAACGAGCAAGTGGCGAAACGTCAATTATTGTATGGAAAAAACTCTTTGCCAAGAAGAAAAAAACGCACACCCTTAGCAACTTTTTTGGCGCAGCTTAATAACGGGATGATTTATGTTTTACTTGCAGCCGCAGTTATTTCCTTTAGTCTACACCTATATGAAACGCTTGCTAATGGTAAACCGTTTGAATTTATTGAAGTAATTGTCATTCTTGCTGTCGTTTTACTAAACGCAATCATTGGTACAGTTCAAGAGTTAAAAGCAGATAAAGCGCTTGAGGCCCTAGAAAAACTTGCAGCTCCAACGACTGTTGTAAGACGCGAGGGCAAGCTTGTCGAAATTAGAGCGGAAGAGTTAGTCGTTGGTGACATTGTCATCCTTGAAGAAGGCCGGACAGTTCCCGCCGATTTACGACTAATTACGGCAATTAATTTAAAAGCCGGTGAAGCCAGTCTTACCGGTGAGAGTGTTCCTGTTGAAAAGGATGCTAGTCTAATCTTCGCTCAAGAAATGTCAATTGGTGATCGCCGTAATGTTGTATATATGTCGACACCTATTACATATGGACGTGGGGAAGGAATTGTCGTTGGTACCGGTTTTAACACCGAAATTGGCCGGATTGCTTCGTTGCTTGAAAGTGAAGTAGAAGGACAAACGCCTTTACAAAAACGTCTCCAAGACCTTTCAAAATTATTAGGAATCATTACGGTTATCCTAGTTGTTTTCTTATTTGTTGTCGCCCTTTTACAAGATCCAAGTTTAGATAATATCATCGCAATGTTTATGACCTCAATCTCGCTGGCGGTCGCGGCCGTTCCAGAAGGATTACCAGCAGTTGTGACTATTGTCTTATCATTAGGTGTCCAACGGATGGTCAAGGTTAATACAATTGTCCGCAAACTCCCAAGTGTAGAAACGCTGGGAGCGGTGAGCGTCATTTGTAGCGACAAAACTGGAACCCTCACCCAAAATAAAATGACAGTTGTGGAAGCTTATGTCGATGAAAAGATTGGTGTTCTTGAAGCGTTCAACCTTGAAGAAATCGCCCAATTAGCCAGTGGAATGAGCTTATGTAGTAATGCTAGTGTTGATAACGGTGTCTATGGCGACCCGACCGAGATTGCGCTAGTGGAATTTGCCAACTACTATAATCTGCGAAAAACAAACTTAGAAAAAGACTGTCCACGAATTGATGAACTACCTTTTGATAGTGTCAGGAAGATGATGTCGACAGTTAATGTCATTGATGGCCAATCAACGCTATTTACTAAAGGCGCGCTTGATCAAATTTTAAAACACACGACCCATATTCAAATTAATAATGAAGTTAGAGAGATTACTAAAAATGATTTAAATAAGATTTTCAAGGCCTCAGAAGCGATGGCGGCGAAAGCTTTAAGAGTTTTAGCCCTTGCCTCTAAACCTCATGATCAAAAAGCAATCAAGGAAGAAAACCTTATTTTTATTGGTCTTGTTGGCATGGTTGACCCACCACGTCCCGAAGCTAAGGACAGCGTGAGAAAACTCCTTGAAGCCGGCATTACGACGATTATGATTACCGGTGATCACGTTGATACAGCCTTTGCCATTGCCTCGCAGTTAGGCATTGCCACTGATATCAATCAAACAATGAGTGGCGAACAAATTGATCGGCTTGACTTAGCCGGCCTTCAATTAGCGGTGAAAACGATTCGCGTCTTCGCTCGGGTCTCGCCCGAAAACAAAGTCCAAATTGTTAAAGCCCTTAAGGCTAATGGGGAGATTGTGGCGATGACCGGCGACGGTGTTAATGACGCCCCCTCGCTTAAAGCCGCAGATATTGGGATTGCGATGGGCATTACGGGGACAGATGTCGCTAAAGGTGCCGCGGATATGATTTTAAGTGATGATAACTTTGTCAGCATTGGTAAGGCCGTCGAAGAAGGACGGGGCATCTACGCTAATATTAAAAAAACCGTATGGTTTTTACTTTCATCTAACTTTGGTGAAGTAATCTCGATGCTTGTGGCGATTATGATTGGCCTACCTGCGCCACTGGCGGCTCTACATATTTTATGGGTTAATCTCATAACCGATAGCGTGCCGGCAATTGCTTTAGGGGCCGACCAAAAAGATCCAGATCTGATGAAAGAGAAGCCACGTAATCCGAAGGAAAGTCTCTTTGCCCATGGTGGTTATATTTTGACTTTGGGTTATGGGACACTAATTGCCCTAGTCTCACTTACCGCCTTCTTACTCGTGGCGATGGAAGGGGGGGCGACGACAATTGCAGGAATGAGAGCCTACTTACTTGCTAATGATGGGCTACATCTTGTTAGAGCCCAAACCTATGCCTTTACCGTTTTAGGAGTTTCGCAATTATTCCATATGCTCGGGATGGCAAATATCAAGAAGTCCTTTATTCATCTCTTCAACGTGAAAGAGTGGTTGATTTGGACCGCGTTTGTTTCCGGCTTTCTCTTACAAATTGCTGTGACTGAATTACCATTTTTAAATGTAGCTTTTTCGACTTCACAGTTAACACTAGGCGAATGGGGGATATTAGCCGCGCTATCAACGGCGCCACTACTCGTGCATGAATTAATTGTCTTATCCATCTATGTTAAAAAGCTTGTCAATTCTAAAAAAGATGTATAATTAGCCATAAACGCATAAAAAGAGGAAGGGTTTAAATCCTTCCTTTTCGTTTTAATAATTGTTATTTCCAGTAGAAATCAAGAAACTTAGTCGCAAACTCTTTTTGAATGCTGTATCGACCTTCTGGTTCAAAACGGAGGGTGTCATTAGATTCATAAATATATTGTGCGTCAATTTCTTTCCCGATTTCGCTTGCATAAGTTCCTAAGTACTTGCTAGCTCTATCGCCATTGAAGTAAGATTCACTCACGTAATAGCGATCGAGCGCTTCATCATAGGCGACGGCTTCATTTTGGAACACAAGCATATCATCTATGATCGGGCTAATATCGCCTTCAGCCACGTAATCATGACCATCGGGAGTAATTACTTGCAGGGTTGGGACAAAGCCGGTTGCGTAGCCGTATTCAGTGTTGAGTGTATCACTAAGACCATACACATCTTTTTGCATGCTCCAGTGGGCACTATTGCTAACGCCATCGACTAACCTGAGACCTTCACTTAGGGTTTCAATAATATAAAGTGGCGTTGATTTATCCTTAGGGTTAGCCTTGAGATATTCTTTTAAGAGCGTGTGATCAAATGTTTTACAATCAGGACAAACAGCAAGACTCCAATTGAGGATGAACTTTTCGTCACCCTTTAAGAGTGTGTTTAGTTGGGTGAGGTTGATGTTATAACCATAAGGACGGCTCATATAGCGATCAACATAATTGACAAAGGAGTTAAGATTCTTGAACACAGAATTATCTTGATTATAACTAGTGCCAAACTTGTAAACGCCATTTTCATAAAGACCAACGACCGGCGTATTAGCTTTGTCGGAACTAATAGGCAGACCGTAATAAGTTGTGGTCGTCAATAAATCAGTGTGGATTACGTAAACGGGAATATCATATTGTTGAACGTACGGTTTGATAACTCTAGATTCAAACACGCCCCAGCAGGCACAACTTTCATCAGCGTAACTAACGAGAATAAAATTTTCTTTATTATCAAACTTCGAAGTTAAATCAACTTCACGGTTGAGCCGAATATAAGTATCAAGAGTTTTATCCCCATAAGTTAGAACGATTTTACTGTCGCTTGGCCCACAGCCACTTAAAAGTCCGGTGGCTAAGAGTCCAATTAGTGCAAAGATGCGAGATTTCATGTTGTAAGTCTCCTTAGTGTTTTCTAGTTTTTATTATAAGACTTTATTAATTAGATACCAACAAAGACTATAAGTAATGTAATTTGTCTCCATAATTGCCTTGTTTATTATAGTGTCTTCACCAAGATTTAACTAAGATGTTGTATAATTATCATATGAAAAGGAGTAAATAATGCAAAAACAAAAAGTAGTCATCATTGGAACTGGCTTTGTTGGCATGAGTTATGCCTATGCCCTTGTTAATCAAGGCGCAGTCGAAGAACTAGTTTTGATTGATGTGAATAAAGATAAAGCCGAAGGTGAAGCAATGGATCTTAATCATGGCCTGGCTCTTGCGACACGGCGGATGAATATCTTTGCCGGCGATTATGCTGATGCTCGTGATGCGGCGATTGTTGTCATCACTGCGGGCGTTAGTCAAAAGCCGGGCGAGACGCGGATTGATCTACTCAACCGTAATGCCGCGATTATGAAATCAATTGTTAAACAGGTGATGGCCTCCGGTTTTAACGGGATCATGCTGGTTGCCTCCAATCCAGTTGATATTCTCACTTACGTGGCGTGGAAGGAGTCAGGGCTAGCAACTTCGAGAGTAATTGGCAGTGGTACCTTACTTGATACCGCGCGTTTACGTTATGAGATTTCTAAATATATTAAGATTGATGCGCGAAATATTCATGCTTATATTCTCGGCGAACACGGAGATTCAGAATTTGTTGTTTGGTCCAAAGCCTATGTTGGTGTCAAACCTATTCTCGATGTGATTGAGAGTATGGACGAAATAACTTTCGAAGACATGGATAAGATTTATCATAAAGTTAGAGATGCCGCCCAGGAGATTATCAAGCGTAAAAGTGCGACCTATTATGCAATTGGGATGGCGCTAGTGCGGATTACTAATGCGATCTTCAAAAATGAGAACAGCATCATTCCGCTCTCGGTTTATAACAACGGCGTTTATGCAATTGACAAAGATTTATTTATTGGCTTACCTGCAGTGGTTAATGCTGAAGGCATCCACCACGTCGTCGCCTTAAAACTTGATGATGAGGAACAAGCTAAACTCGAAGCCTCGGCTAAAATCATCAAAGATAGTCTCAGAAATATGGGTTTCTAATTTGGCGTTGAATAAAAATTTTCTTACGCTAAAAGGTAGGAACAATCCGCAAAGGTAATACGCGCAAATAAATAGCGAAAAACCCACAAATAAGCGCGCAAACTAAAGTTTGATAATAATCTCATAAAATCGAGCTAATCGTCTATATTTACAAAAGGCAAAACTAATAGTGAGAATAATTTACTTATTTGTTTGTTTTTTGTCTCAATTTCATATAAATTTATACTTGAAAAAACTTTAAGGGGGACGACCGCAAAAAATGGAAAAAAGAGATATCATCATTGAACTAAATAACGTTAGTAAAGAGTTCGATGGTAAAACAGTTGTTGATAATTTTAATCTATATATTAATCGTGGCGAATTTGTTACGTTTTTAGGACCTAGTGGCTGTGGTAAAACAACGACACTGAGGATGATCGCCGGTTTTGAATTACCGACTAAAGGAAAAATTATTTTAAATGGCAAAGATATTTCGCATCTCCCTCCATATAAACGTCCGGTCAATACCGTCTTTCAACGCTATGCCTTATTTCCCCATTTAGATGTTTATGACAACATCGCCTTTGGACTGAAGATTAAGAAAATCAAAGCCCTCGATAAGTCAGGCAAAGAAGTATTACGTAAATTAACTAATCAAGAAATTGATGACAAAGTCGTCAAATCTTTAAAGATGGTTGACCTTGAACAATTTGAGGACCGCGACATTTCAACCCTTTCCGGTGGTCAACAACAACGGGTTGCGATTGCTCGGGCAATTGTCAATGAACCAGAAATTATTTTGCTCGATGAACCTCTTGGTGCCCTCGATTTAAAAATGCGTAAAGAGATGCAACTGGAACTCAAAGAAATTCACCGTAAACTCGGGTTAACCTTTATTTACGTCACGCATGATCAAGAAGAGGCGTTAACAATGAGTGATACGATTGTCGTGATGAACGACGGGGTTATTCAACAAATTGGTACGCCGATGGATATTTATAATGAACCGCAAAACGCTTTTGTCGCAAACTTTATCGGTGAATCAAATATTTATAATGGTCGGATGTCGGCGAAAGAACAAGTCCGGTTCTTAGGCAGCGTTTTTACATGTGTCGATGACTTTCCTCGTAATGAGAAAGTTGACGTAATTGTGCGCCCCGAAGACGTTGAGATTGTCCGCCTTGATAAGGGGATGGTTATTGGCAAAATTGTTAATAAAATATTTAAAGGCGTCCACTATGAATATACAATCATGGTCGGCAAGAACGAAGTAATCGCCCAAGATACCAAAGATCATAAAGTTGATAAAGAAGTCGGAATTTTTATTGAACCTGAAAATATCCACATTATGAAATCAAATATTATCGCTAACGTTTATAAAGATGCGTGGATTAATAAGAACAATCAAGTGGTGATTGGTGACAACGCCTTTGATTGTGACGTCACGCAATTGAAAGAAGGGGCAAAGCTTGATGAAGAAGGTTACTTGGTAACTGCTGATGGGCAAAAATTTGACCTCAATGACGTTGATGTAACCGCGACAATTGAACTTAAAGATATTGAAATTTCCGATAATCTTGATGAAGGCGATGTCGTTGGTGATGTCCTCTCGATTATTTACATGGGGGACCACTATCAAGTGATGATTAGAACTGATGATGAGGAAGACTTTGTCCTTAACTCGGAATATCTTTGGAACGAAGATGATCGGGTTGCTCTTAAAATCAGTCCGAATAAGATTGGTTTAAAACTCAAAGGGGAATTAAAAAATAATGCAAATTAGGTCAACGCGCCGCTATTTATCAATTCCATATATTGTATTTATGGTGGTGTTTGTCCTGCTCCCGCTCTTACTAATTGGTGTTTACGCCTTTAGTGACCGCGACATGGTTCCTTCTTTAGGTCCGGCTTTTAGTTTCTTTGGAAACTCAAGTCGCTACGAAGTATTATTTGTCTCACTAATATTTGGACTTTTAAATACAGTTGTCTCCTTGCTTATTGCTTATCCACTCGCTTATTTTTTGGCGGACCGCAAAGTTAATAAGAATGTCGTGTTAGTAATGTTATTTATTATGCCAATGTGGATTAACTTCGTGTTAAGAACCTGGGCTTTACGTGATGTCTTAAACTTTGTCGGGCTGGGGGGCGGGGATTACCCTGAATTTGCCACACTGATCGGCCTCGTTTATAACTATCTCCCCTTTACAATTATGCCTTTATACACGACGATGCTACGGCTAGATAAGAGTCAAATCGAAGCTAGTCAAGATTTAGGCGCCGGCCCAGTGAGAACTTTTAGAAAGATTATTTTGCCAATGACAATGCCAGGTGTTGTCAGTGCGGCGACGATGGTTTTTATGCCAACGATGACAAGTTACGTAATTAGTGACATCTTAGGTGAAGGTAAAGTGACCCTCTTTGGTAAATATATTGAAATCTATTTCACGCAAAACCAATGGCATGATGGCTCATTTCTTGCACTCATAATGCTGGTCCTCATTTTTGCTAGTGTGCTCGTCAGTCGCGGTTTTGCTAATAAAGGTCAGAAGGGAGAAAGTAACGTATGGTAAAAAAAGTTTTTGGTAATATATATATATACCTGATGCTCTTTTTGATGTATCTACCAATTCTCTTTTTGATGGTCTTCTCCTTTACAGATGCACCAATCACAGGGATGTGGAACGGTTTTACTTTACGGCTCTATATTGATGTCTTCACACACTCTAAAATTATGCCAGCGCTACTAAACACGCTCCTAATTGCTAGTGTTTCCGCCCTTGTTGCGACCCTATTTGGCACCCTCGGGGCGATTGGCGTCTTCTATATGAAGAAGAAGCCGCGCCAAATGATGGAAACGGTCAATGAAATTCCGGTTGTTAATGCCGATGTCGTGATTGCCATTTCTCTCGCCTTATTATTTAAAATAACCGTTGATATGATGGCAAGAGCGGGAATTATCATTTCGAGTAATAACTTCTTTACCCTCTTAATCGGTCACATTGTCCTGACAATTAGCTTTGTATACTTAAACGTCAAACCTAAACTTCAACAAATGGATCCCAATGATTATGAAGCGGCGCTAGATCTCGGGGCTAAACCTATGCTCGCGCTTTGGAAGGTTATCATCCCCTCAATCTTGCCAGGCATCATCTCCGGCTTCCTCCTGGCGTTTACACTCTCGCTTGATGACTTTATTATCACGAGCTTCTTACGTGATAAATCATTTGATACCCTCTCGACTTATGTCCAAAGTGTCATTGTTAAATCGACAATCCCCGCCGAACTCAGGGCGTTAACGACTTATATCTTCCTGATCACCTCCGCAATTGTTGTGGCCAATGGTCGTAAGAAGAAGTCTAAAGCCCAAGACCGGGCAAATAAACGGGTAATCATTAGAAAAGGAACAAGATAAAATGAAAAATACTAACAAAATATTAGTCGGGGCCCTCGTAGCCCTGACAGGTCTAGTCGCCATCTCCCTCACAAACGAAAGTGCGAAAGCGATTGTTGAAGCCGATGCGGCAGCCACGACTTTAAAAATCTATAACTGGGAAGATTATATTTACGAACCAGAACAAAGCGGTGATGATCCGTCGGTCGTTGATCAATTCATTGCCTATTACAAAACTAAAACCGGGATCACAATTAATGTTCAATATGATACTTTTTCGACCAACGAAGAAATGTATAACACAATTACGCTAAGTGGGACCCAATATGACCTACTTATTCCTAGTGAATATATGATTGAACGTTTAATTCGTGAAGACCGGATTATGCAAATTGATGCCGCCAAGATTCCTAACTATACAACCTATGCCTCACCTTATCTCCAAAGCTTATTTGAAGAAAATGATTGGGATAAATACGCAGCCGGTTATATGTGGGGAACTTTAGGAATCCTTTATAACACGGAAAAAGTCGACGCAAGCGATATGAACAGCTGGTCGATTCTTTGGAACGAAAAATATCAAAAACAAATCGCGCTTAAAGACAGTATGCGCGAAGGCTATTTAATTGGGCTCTTACATGTCTATCATGATGAACTACTTGCGCTTAAAGCAGAGCATGAACTAGGAACACTAACTGATGCGGCTTATAATGCCGCGCTTAACGGAATTCTTAATAATACTGATGATGATGCACTTGCCGCTGTTGGCGTCGCGCTCAAAGCCTTAAAATCAAATATTTATGGCACCGAAGTTGACCAAGGTAAAAACGATATGGTCCGCGGAACAATTTCAATCAATACTGCTTGGAGTGGTGATGCTGTTTATGCAATTTATCAAGCCGCTGATAGTGGTAATGATGTCCTCCGTTATGCAATTCCTGATGAAGGCAGTAACATTTGGTATGATGCCTTTGTCATGCCTAAGGGTGCTAATGCTGAACTGGCCCATGAATTTATTGATTTCGTTTCTAATCCAGAAATTGCCGTCTTAAATATGGACTATATTGGCTACACCCCATTTATTGCCGGTGATAGCCTGCTGGAATATGTTCTCGATTATGATGAAGTCGTTGTCGGCGACACAACTGGTAAAGTTGAAGTTGATCTCACCTACTTCTTTAAAGACACTCTTGATAGCTTAAGCATTGATGATGCGGTCTTTTATATCGAACCAGAGGCCGTAGGCGGCCAACTTAGCACCCAATATCCGAGCGAAGCACAAATCGTGCGAAGTATCGTCTTCCGTGACTTTGGTACTGCTAATGAAAAAGTTATCGAAATGTGGGCGGAGTTTAAAGCCACTGAAGGCCAAGTGTGGATGTATATCGTTGCTGGAGTTTCAGTCGTGGGCTTAATCGCTGTTGGGGCTTACTTCTTTATTAACAAGAACAAGTCATCAAGAAGAAAACGGAATGCCAAACGTAAATAATCAAAAAATTAAAATAGCGTTAGTCGGCGGTGGCGTTAGTAGCGTTGCCGCCGCTTTAACTTTTCCTACTAGTTTTCAAGTTGATATATATGAACGTGATGAACGGCTTTTAAGAAAGCTCTTAAAGACAGGGAACGGGAAAGCCAATATTTTTAATCTCAAGATAGATCAGACGATGTATAACAACCCTGAGTTAATTGCGGCCCATCCAGCCTTGCTACAGGTTGTCAAAGACTTCTATCATGATAAAGGCGTCCTCACGTTTACTGACGAAGAGGGAAGAGGCTATCCCTATAGCCGTAGTGCTCGAAGCCTCGCTAATCATCTTTTGTCTTTACTAGGAAGTAATGTTAAGGTCTTTTTAAATATGGCGATTAATCACATCGATGTTGATGGTGCTAAAGTTATGATTGAAGGTCAAAGTTATGACCATGTTTTAATTGCAACCGGAAGTAGTGCTTATGATCCGAGCGTAAATACTGATAATAATAACACGCAATTATTTGCTGATTTAGGCGTTAAATTAAGCGGGTTTTATCCAGTGAGTGGACCAATCATGATTAAAGAAAACTTACGGATGATTGAAAACGAAAAGGTTAAAGCAACACTGAGTATTTTTGTTTTAGACCGCGTAATAACCAGTGAAAGTGGCGAGATTCTCTTTAAGAAGGATAACCTCAGCGGCATCGCGAGTTTCATCGCTAATAGTCGCTTGGTTTGGGACTACCGTCAGCATGGATATCAAAGCTATACGGTCTCACTAAATCTAATTGACGGCTATGAAAAAGAAGTCGAAGCCTTGTTAGACAAGAAAAATATTTCCACGAGTGCTTTTCAAGGCCTTGTCAGTGATCCACTCGCGGCTTACCTTACTTCAAGGTGCGATAAAAACATTGATTCAGTAGGTGTTATGCGCTTACTTACGGATTTAAAGTTCAAAATAAGTAAGGACTTTATCCTGTCCCATGATAAGGGTCAACTTATGAGTGGTGGTGTTGATATTGGTGAGATAAACTCTCATACATTCGCACTAAAAAGCAATAGCAACATCTATGTTGGTGGTGAAGTTTTAGACATCGACGGTGTGAGTGGCGGCTACAATTTGATGTTTGCGCTTTATTCAGGGATTACCATCGCTAAAGACATCGTTAACAAACATTGTCAATGATAAAACATAACTATTTTTTGGCGATTTCAGACTACAAGTGTCGAGGCTGACACTTTTTCTTTTGCAAAATTACGGGTTTAGAAGATAATTAGTAGTTTAAAAGTACATAGCAAATTTAATTTTAGAAATGGCGTTGCGAATTGACATTAGTTATCAATGATAAGTAACTTTAATGTGTTTAAATAAGAGTGCACAAATAGTGTAGAGATTGCCGTGAACTTAGTGTAACTACTAATTCACACCTAAGGAGGCTAAAAATGGTTAAACAAATTAGAAAAAGAGATGGTCGTTTACAAAAATTTAATGCAACAAAAATTGCTAACGCGGTTAACCTCGCTTTTGGTGGTGATAAAGATGTTGATTCCTTACTTTTTGCCGCGGATATTACAAACTTATTAAATGCGCACGAAGAAGAAATCATTGATATTGAAGTTGTTCAAGACGAAGTCGAAAAATACTTAATGGAAAAAGACAAGATTGTCGCTAAACGCTACATTCTTTATCGTAAAGATCGCGAAAGAATGAGAAATGCCAAGGCGACAATGTTTAACTATAAACAAACAGTTGAGCAATATCTTCACGTCTCCGATTGGCGTGTTAAAGAAAACTCGACGGTTAACTATTCTTTAGGCGGGTTGATTCTTAATAATAGTGGGGCGATTACCGCCAACTATTGGTTGAGTGAAGTTTATGATCAAAAAACCGCGGATGCGCACCGGAGTGCCGCGATTCATATTCATGACCTTTCAATGCTCAGTGCTTATTGCGCTGGCTGGGATTTAGAAAAGATTATCCGTGAAGGGGTCGGCGGCGTCGAAGGTAAAATTTCTTCACATGCTCCTAAACACTTACATACACTTTGTAATCAACTTGTGAACTTTTTAGGGATTATGCAAAACGAATGGGCCGGCGCGCAAGCTTTCTCTAGTTTTGATACTTATCTTGCGCCGTTTGTTAAAGTTGACAATATGAGTTATAAAGAAACCAAACAAGCGATTCAATCATTTATCTTTGGGGTCAACACTCCAAGTCGGTGGGGCTGCCAAGCGCCATTTAGCAATATTACGCTCGACTGGATTGTCCCTAGTGATTTAGCGGAAAAACCCGCACTAGTTGGTGGTGAAGAGATGGACTTTAAATATAAAGACTGTCAAAAAGAAATGGATATGGTTAATAAAGCCTTCCTGGAAGTGATGCTTGAAGGAGACGCCAATGGGCGCGGCTTCCAATATCCAATTCCAACCTATTCACTGACGAAAGACTTTGATTGGAGTGACACCGAAAATAATCGCTTATTATTTGATATGACCGCTAAATACGGCACACCATATTTTAGTAACTATATTAATAGTGATATGGAACCAAGTGATGTTCGTTCGATGTGCTGCCGTTTAAGATTAGATTTAAGAGAATTAAGAAAAAAGAGTGGCGGCTACTTTGGTAGTGGCTCGAATACTGGCAGTGTCGGGGTTGTGACCCTGAATATGCCACGTCTAGCCTATCTATCCGCTAATAAGGCTGACTTTTATACACGTTTAGATGAATTGATGGATGTTTCCGCGCTTTCCCTCAAAGTTAAGCGTGATCTTGTCGGTAAATTACTTGAAGATGGACTTTATCCTTATACCAAACGTTACTTAGGTAACTTTGATAATCACTTCTCAACAATTGGTCTAGTTGGTATGAATGAAGCGTGTTTAAACGCTAAGTGGATTGGCAAAGATTTAACCAATAAAGAAGCCATTGATTTCACCGAAGAAGTCCTCAATCATATGCGGGCCCGCCTTAGTGACTATCAAGAAAAATATGGCGACCTTTATAACCTTGAAGCAACTCCAGCTGAATCAACGGCTTATCGTCTCGCTAAACACGATAAAGAACGCTATCCCGGCATCATCAGTGCCAAGAGTGATGGCGGCGTGCCTTATTATACGAATAGTAGTCATCTCCCCGTAGGCTATACCGAAAGTGTCAGTGAAGCGCTTGAAATCCAAGATAAGCTCCAAGTTTTATATACAAGTGGAACCGTCTTCCATGCCTTCCTCGGCCAAAAACTCCAGGACTGGAAAATTGCCGCGAATATCGTCCGCAAGATTGCCGAAAACTACCAATTACCTTACTTTACAATGAGCCCAACTTATTCAATTTGTCCGGAACACGGCTATATTAGTGGTGAACATTTCTCTTGTCCAACTTGTGACGGTAAGACCGAAGTTTATAGTCGAATTACGGGCTATTACCGGCCAATTCAAAACTGGAATGATGGTAAGAAGGCTGAATTCCTTGAACGTAAAGAATATGTCCTTGATGAGAAAGATTATGTTGATGAGAGTCTCACGACTAAAATCATCGCACAAGTCGATCATAGTAATGATCAGTTAAATAATAAGAAGTTTCTACTTTTTACAACCAGAACTTGTCCAAACTGCCGCTTTGCCAAGTTAGCGCTCGATGAACGCGGAATTACCTATGAAACGATTTTGGCCGAAGATGAGTTAGAACTAGCCCGTCATTACGGAATTAGCCAAGTGCCAACCCTCGTCGTGGTTGACGCCAATAAAGAAGTTGAACAATATAATAATTATGGTAATATTGCTAAATTCATCCAAAGACAAGCATAAAGATAATATACTAAGGGTGGTCACAGCCACCCTTTCTTTTAGGAGTAGTTATGAATAATAAAATTAGAATTGCGAGCGTTGTTAATGATAGTATCGTTGATGGCCCCGGGCTGAGATTTGTCGTCTTTACCCAAGGCTGTCTTTTTGGCTGTCTTAACTGTCATAATCAAGCAACGTGGGACGTTAAGGGTGGTTATCTTGTCGAGATGGATGAAATCGTCGCCAAATGGCGGAAGAATCCAATGATTGAAGGAATTACGCTTTCAGGCGGCGATCCCTTGCTTCAACCGGAAGCTTCACTCTACCTTTTAAGGAAGGCTCATGAAACTGGCCTCAATGTCACCCTCTATAGTGGTGACACTTATGAAAGACTGATAAATAGTTCTAGCCAGGTAATTAGAGACATTATAAACGAAGCTGATTATTTAATTGATGGAGCGTATATCGATGCGAAAAGAGACTTAACACTTCTTTATCGGGGGAGCGCTAATCAACGCCTTATTGACCTAAGACAAACTAGACTTATTGGTCACTTATCCCTAATTGACGAGCTGTAGGTTAGATAAATTGCACCTAGTAAAATCACTATTTTAATCATTGATAAAATAGTATGTTTCTTTTATACTAATAAGGCAATTATGCTTCCTTAGCCAAGCTGGTAAGGCAATTGACTGCAACTCAATGACCATCGGTTCAAATCCGGTAGGAAGCTCCATTTCGATGAAGTTACCCCAACTTATTGCGCTTATAAAGTATTACTGACGAAAAAAAATGACCTTAACCGGGCATTTTTTGTTTTTAAAGATAGTTTTTAAATGAAACGGCGATAATTTGCTGTGCTTACGATGTTAAAGTTAGAATTTGTTTAGAGTAAAAGAACATCACTTTTTAATTACTTGAGCATCTATGGTTTGACAATGTTATAACATATGTATATACTTTTTTATAAAGAGGGAGGATTTTATGAATACACAAATAAAGAAGATCGGAAATAGCAAAGGGGTTATTATTCCCGCGGCCATTTTAAAGATACTGGGTATAAAAAATAGTGAAAGATTATCTATTAAAGTGAAAGGCAAAGAAATAATTTTATCTAAAATTGATATTTTCAATCCTAAATCACTAAAAGATTTGTTTGTCGGTTATGAAGGAACTTATGATGGCGAAATCATATTTGATGATGTAAAAGGTAGAGAAATATGGTAAGCCAAGGAGATATTGTAATCGTCGACTTTGATCCTGCGTTAGGGTCTGAACAAAAAGGTAAAAGACCAGGGCTTGTTGTCAGTAATGATATTTATCATGCGAAGACCAATGGTTTTATAATTATCGTTCCAATTACTTCCACATTAGCCACGAATTATCCGTTACACGTGGATTTAGATCAAAGAACGAAAACTTTCGGACAAATAATGTGTGAACAAGTAAAAACCATGGACACAAAGGTCAGAGCAATTAAAACCATTGAAAAAATTCCACAAGATTTGCTTGAAAAAACAATAAAGATTATTAAATTGCAATTTTAATCTTTTTTAAAAGAAAAAAGTCTCAGATCATTTATAAACTTACATGTGAAAGTGAGTATTAATAATATTTAACTATGGAATAATTTGTCCTTTTATATTAGACTTTAAATTCATTGCTGATTACTAAATATCAAAAACAAGAGGTTCAAATATGAAAAACAAAAGCAAATATTTATTACTTATCGCACTCATCGCCCTCACTGGCTGCTCCGGCACGAGTGATGATAGCGACACTAGCCTTTTACCTAGTGAGACAATAACAAGTGAAAATAGTCTTGATCCATCAACAAGTCAAGCAAGCTCGGACATTACTAGTACAGAAGTTCCTAGTGATAGTGAAGTTCCGACTAGTGAATTAGTCCCGCTGCTAGATCCAGATGTCGCGGGGTTAAGTCGTAGTGAGGCTTGGCCAAGCGCTGATTTAGCCTCTTTCCTAGCGCATGATGAGAACATTGTGATGCCAGTCTTTGCTAGTGAAGTTGATTTCCATCACGGACTATATAATGAAGAATTATTTTACCGGGTGATGACTCGTGTCAGAAGTATCGATGACTTTAATACATATAAGAGTTTGCTTCAAACAGAATATGACTTTAGCGTTGAGGTCGAAGGTGGAACTTATTACGCAGAGAGCATGTATGATGATGTCCGCATCTATCTTGAATATAAAGTTGTAGGTGGGCGTAATGAGGTCTCCTTTGATTTCTTTGATGGCAGTGGCGATAGTTATGACGGTCTTGAAGCTGTCAATAATCTTGCGACTTTTAACCTCCGTAACGAAGAAGCGCTCACTTCAATTAGTGCGACTAGAGGTAAATGGGAAGTAAGACCAGCGACCTTCACTGTTTATAAGAAAACCTCAGGCTACGGCATTGGTGGTGACGCTCATGATCATTTAGCTAATCCCCTAAGATTTTATCCGGGCCAACAAGCAACATTCGCGGTAAGTGGACAATACTATATTGAAAAAATTGTCATTCTTGCCGCTAGTGGCTACGCCGAAGAAACAGTCTTAAATGGAACACTTAGTAATGGGGTCGCTACTGATAATGTTGATTGGGTCACAATTACCCCCAGTGGGCAAGTCTCCTCAATTGATTACACTCTCAATCAAGTTATGGATGTCGGCCAAGTAAGATGGCTCGAAATACGCTTAACGATGGCTAAAAAAGTCTAACTAGAGAACCATCAAAATATAAACGCCTTAAAAAGAGGCGTTTTCTTTTTGCAATTAATAGAAGGGATTTGGGAACCCTAAATTTTAAATGCAAAAATATTGCATATTGCTTTGACAAATTATATTAATTGCTGTATATTGTTAGCATAAGGAGATAAATAACATGTTATTAAACAGTTTGAAGGTCTCAGGATTTAAAGTCTTCGGAACACAAGTTGAATTTTCTATGGTTCCTAAAACTAAAAATTATCAAAATCTAAATGAGAACATTATCAACACTTTAAGTAAGAAGAACTTAAAGTCCGCGCTTTTATATGGAGGAAACAATACTGGAAAATCATCATTGCTTGATGCTTTACTTGCTTTTAAGACTTTGGTGCTAAAAGGCTCGCCGGACAGTTTTCCTTTTGATATTTATAAAAACTTCTGTTATACAGAAAATGATATAAAACTTGAGGTGTGCTTTTTTGATGGCGAAAAAGATATAACATATGGCGTTGAGTTTTCCGATTCAACGGCAATAGGCGAATATTTATTTGAGGGTGATCAATTACTGTTTTCTCGTGAAAGAGATAAAACGATAGAGGGCTCATTAGTCGAAAAAGATGTTAATTTTAGAAATCGTATTTTCGACTTACCTATTGATAAACTGATTTTAACATTCATTAACGAGTATGTTTTAAAACCAGGAACAGATGTCTTTGATAAGGTCAAAAGATTCTTTTTGAAAATCAGTTTTCTCAATGATTTCAACAAAAATTTGATTATGTCTAAGGGTATTATGGATTTTGCTTCCAATCCAGACAAAATGAAAATTTTAAATAATCTGATTTTTTCCACAGAAATTTTTCTTGATAAAAGAGAATTAGCGGAAGAAAAGTACGTAATAGAAAACGACTACTACAATAAGCACATAAGCAAAGAAAATTACGAACGTATGAAGACAACGAAAACAGGATTTGATGGATTAAGAATGGTTTCATACTATAAAAATAGTGATGGCGAAAGTATCGCACGTCCTTCAATTTTGTTTGACTCAGTTGGAACCAATAAGTTTATTGTTTTATCGATGGCTATAATCGATGCTCTACTTGATGATGCAATCTTGCTGATTGATGAGATTGATAGTAGTCTTCACTACAAGTTAACTAGAGCCTTAGCAATACTCATGAATTCTAGTGCAAACCACGCTAGTCAATTTATTATGACGACACACGATGTTAAGTTGCTTTCTCCAAAAATTTTTAGAAAAGATCAATTAAACTTTATGGTTCGCGATAACGACTCTGTTAGCATTGTTTCGCTTGATAATTTTAAAGCCAACACCAAAAATGATATACGAAGTGATAGCAACTTTGAAAAAATGTATATTGAAGAGAAGATAGTCGAACTTCCAGATACGAATGTGTCAAATATCATCGAGAAACTAAACGAACTATGGCAAGCAAAGATTTAACTTTACCGTCAATAAAGCATAAACGGCAAAAGTTACCCTTTTCTAAAGGAATAGCAGTTACTAGAACAACTGTTTTGTTGGTTGTTGATGGAAATGTAGAGATAAGTTACTTTAATAAACTTAATAGATTGGGCATCTTTCCTAAATTAAGATTGAAACCAATTAATGGTAATGAGAATACGTATAAGATCATATTTAAAGAGAATTTAGATTTACAGCATAAGTATCTAATATTAGACATCGATAATTCCGATAAAAATAATGCAACTCGAGCGGAGAAAATTAGGTCAATTACAACGCACAGAAACTATAAGGATATTGTTTTTTTCAACAATTATTCCTTTGAGACTTTTATTTTAAATCATCTAAATTTATTTGCACGACCCATTACCGAAAAAACACAGTACGATGATGAAATGAGCAAGAAGTTTGGTATATGTAAATGGTCAAAGTACAAAGACCAAGAAAACACGGATAAAATAATCAAGTTGATTGATGAAAATTCATATCAAGTTATGCTTAATAACATTACCTATATTTTTAAAGATGATTGTTTTGCAAACCCAAGTAGTAATATGCATTTGTTGTTTGAAAAGCTAGAAAGGATACAATAATAATCAATTATGGAAATAACCAAAGAAGTGGCGAATAAACTTTGGAGAGATGTTTTTGGAGAGACTGTTGTATGGGCAACAGATTGCTTTGGAGCATGGATATACCGTGATGACTATGGAAAATTCGACATAGCTCGTAACCGTCCTAATGGAGATGGAAAGGACTATTCTTATGGATGGAGTATTGATCATATTATGCCTGTTGCAAAAGGAGGGAAAGACGAATGGAATAATTTTGAACCAATGCATATTGAAAACATCAGGAGCAAAAGTGATGATATTTCATTTAAAATAAATGATGCTGGTTACCAAGTGATTAAATGTAATCTCTCACCGAGCTATGGATATGGAATTATAGAACTTAAAACCGGCCTTAGAGTTGATTGGAAAGGCAAACAAGAAAGGTGGTATCGATAAAACGGTGTTCTTCCAGTTAAGATTTATTTTGAGTTTATAAACTGTAGGGTCGAATAGGATGCTAGACTTGCTTAAAAGTGGCATTACTAGTCACTGAAAATTATCGTTTTATCTCTTGAAATACGCAGTGATAAATTGTATATTATATTAGCGTGCGGCTGTAGCTCAACTGGATAGAGTACCAGACTACGAATCTGGGGGTTACGAGTTCGATTCTTGTCAGCCGCGCCATTTTTAATAAAATGTCCTTAACATGTTATGTTAGGGGCTTTTTTATTTAAAATAAAATTTCTAAATTTGACCTATACTCCGTTAAATAACATTGCTAAATATATAACGTATCAATTATCTTAAAAAATCGGAATGTGATTCAGTCCGCCGGAATATGGACTGTGTTTACATATTTAGGATCATTAAAATGTCAATACAGTACTAATGAATCCTCTTAATATTCAAAAGTGTTTGAATTTGATAAGCAATGACAATAAGAACGATAATTATCTATATATATCTACTCTTGTCGCCACTTTATTCTACGAGGGAGGGTTGTGTGTTTGTTTTTCTCTTCCCAAAAAAAACTACCAATGCTAGAATAAATTTATAAAATAGGCGGGGGAGATATAATAATGAAATGTATTAAAGTAAATATTCTATTTTTTTGTTTTTCAATTTTAGTTATCGGATGTGCAGGAAGTCAACCTGATTTTAATAACAATGGAATTTTATTAGAAAGAGATATGATTACGAACCTTAGAATCTCGACGAAAACAGAACTGGTTTCAACGACTTGGAATAATCAGACAATCGATGTTTTATATAAACTAGGTGAAGTTAAGAACATGTTTGTCGGATTTGTTGGTTCCGCCCATTACAATGGCGGGCAAGATGATAAAGTAACAATTACTGCCGCTAACTCAGTCTCGGAGATTAAGACTAAAACTGAAACCTCTGTTAAAAAAACAATTGTCAACTTTAATGCCTCACTAGTCGGGAACTTAAATTATAAAAATGTCTATAGTTTCGACGAATCATTAGATGCAAATTTAAAAGTAACCTATGATTATTCAAACTTGAATGAACAAACAAAAGCAACTTACGAATCTAACAAATTTACAAATGATATCTCTTGGTCTAGAGAACTGGATTTTTCAAAATATGAGGAAGGTCATTATTACGCTGCAGGACTCTTTAGGGATTTTGATGTTTATCAAACCCTGTCAATAAGTGGAAAAACAAAAGAAATCATTGAAACTAATTTGGTTTATGGAATAACTTCAAGTGTAGAAGGAATCCAAATTATAAAATCTAAGGCAAATTCGCTAGACTTTGTTGTTGATGAAAAAGCAAAGTTTAAACCTATTGAACAATTTAACAGCAGTGAATTCAAATCTTTTTTAGTTGAGCATAAAAAGGATATACCTTCGTTTACACAATTTACCATTGGAAATAAAACTGAACAAAAAATTTCCCCTATTGATATGTCGTGGACACAATGGGAAACATTGGATGATATAACAAATTTATTAAACCAAAAGATCAACTTTGAAGTAATGCGAATCCTTGAATATACACTGATTCATTTTGACTATACACTAGAATTTGAATTCTCGGGGACTGTAGAGTACGAAATAGCTTTGGTTATAAACGAAAATATTTATATGAACTCAGAACCGATAATATCGCAAAAATCCAAAGAATCTAAGACTATAAAATTAGGCCTTATTAATGATGATCGGTTTAACTCTAAGACAAAACTAGAATATAAAATAAGATGGCGTAAAACCACAATATTTTTCGGACACTTTACGATTGAAGGCAATCGAGGGTTTAAGATAACTTATATCTAAAATCATTCCAAATTAATGCTCGATGATAAGAAAAACTAAATTTATAATATAGAGCGGATTTTAGAAAAAAAGTTTTGGGAAACTTATTTATTATGATAAGGAGAATAATTTAGTAGACGCGCGTAGTCGTTGCAAAGACAAAACTTCTCAAAAAAATAATTTTGAAGTTTTAGATTCAGTAAAAAAATGACAAGAGTACTGAAGAGGTCTTAGATATAATTAAGTAATTTCAAGTTACTTTAACTTAAAAATATGATGTTTTAACAACCAATCATTTGAGATAACCACAAGTTGTTCTCTAGGCTATTTAGATTTTTAAAACTAAATCTTGAGATTTTGTTTTTTTTCAAATACGACTCCATGGCTAATGTCGACATTTTTTAAATCAATGACAGGGAGTAATATGGGTGTTCGTGAATCCGAAGTTATATTAAATATTTTTTCTCTTATGAAGGGAAACACTGCTGAAAAGAGGACAGATGTTAATCTCGTAGCACCTAAATCATCAGCCCATTTCTCATCATTAATCATATATGATGATGTAAACTTAAGCTCGCTAACTTTTCTTCCCGTAAATGTAATGGCAACAATACTCGTGAGAACAATATACTTTCCTTTTTCATTAGTGATTTTTGCTTTTATTTCCGTTTTTGAAGGTGAGTCATTTTCTTCTCTTGAATAGACAACATCAGTTAGTCTGAAATTTGTAAACTCATATACTGGTTTCATAAATTATGCCGCACAGAAAACTATGCTCTGTGCGTTACCTCCATTTTTGTTTTTGTTTTGTATAGAGGTTACGACTACATACTCATTTTGAGGTTTCTCTTCAACAATAGAAGTTTGAGCAACGGAATAATTGGTGGAATCACGAACAAGCAATTTTAAAATTTCCGGATTTTCTTTTATGATAAAAAGTAGTGCGGCTGCAGTACCCTTTGCAGGATTCTTACCTTGTTCCCATTTTTCTATCGTCTTTTTCGTCACGCCTAATACTTGGGCAAAATACAGTTGAGTAAAATTCAGCTTCGTTCTGAGTTCTTTTATATAGTTCGCATCGACAATTTTCTCGGGTTGAGAAAAAGAAAATGTCGTTCCATGTTTCTTAGCCAATTCTTTAATATTAATTTTGTTCATTTTTGTTCCTCGATTTTATACATGTAAAATCCTGTTATTTTTTTTAATTTTTCTAGTGCTTTTGGTGGGAAGGAATCATATACTTTATGATCGTAAATAGCCACTAGACAAGCGACACAGCTAATCTTATCAAGTATAATATAGCACCTATATGAATTACTTTTTCCGTTATGCTCCCTCTTGATTCTAATTTTTCTAAGTGTAACGGTTCTGCTACCGTTAGGGGTGAACGCGATGGAACTCCCATTGTCGCTTTGCATAAGGTGTATCGTGGCCTTCATGTTTTGTTCGAATTCAATCTTGTCGACTTGTCTTAAAAACTTTTTGAAATTGATGGGTATTACACACCTTTCATCAAGATGTTTCAAAAATATAATCACTTCTTCATATTTGTAAACTAATGTGTATTCTTCCATTTAGGGTTAACATAACGATACCTCCGCCCTATTTAATAGGGTAATATCATGTTAACACGTTTTAACACTAAATCAAGTAAGACTGTTAAAAGTTTGAATTTTATAAAAGGCCTACATTAACACATGAATTAGCTCTAATACAAGTTTGTCGCCTATGTTATAATTTTGATTATGAATATTACCTTTGTCCTCTTTTATTACTTACCGGAACTTCCGACCCAAAACTACATATATCAACCGATCATTGATAAAATTTTAGCATTAGGTCATACCGTTAATATAATTACGCCTAATCCCACAAGAGGAATAAGTAGAGTTGACCAAAAGAAATATAAGAAGATTAAGTATGAAAATAGCGGAAATCTTCATATTTATCGTGTTAATACATTTACTTATAACCCGCATAAATTTAGTAAGTTTAAGTTGTTACTTAGATATACCTTTGTTTCGCTTAATTTATCCCGTAAGTTGAAGAGTGTTAAAAGTGATGTTGTCTTTACGCAAACTAACCCGCCCATTCTATTGAGTTACCTTGTAAGTTTATATACGAAGAAACATAAGATTAAATTAGTCTATAACGTTCAAGATATCTATCCTGACAATATCTTTAAACCGAAGAGTTTAATTTATAAACTAACCAATCCCTTACAAGTAAAGACCCTGAATAATGCGAATGAGATTATCACCATTAGTGAAACAATGAAAAAAACCTTATTAACTAAGATCAATGATGAAACCAAGATCAAAGTCATCTATAACTTTGCCATTAGTGACTATAAGAGTGATGAACAAAAAGAAGTTGTAAGAGCTAGACTTAATATCGCTAAAGATAAGTTTAATGTCATCTATGCCGGTAACATTGGCTATGTTCAAGATCTCGATGTGCTCCTCCGTGCCGCAGAACTTACTAGAAGTAATGAATATATCAATTACCACATTGTCGGTGAAGGCAGTCAAGCTGAGCGGATCAAACAGAAGATTATTGATATGAACCTTGATAAAGTTTATTTTCATCCGATTCAACCGATACAAGATGCTGTTTATCTATATCACCTAGCGGATGTTAATGTTATCTCCATTCTCCCTAAAGTCTTATATACTGCACTTCCCCTTAAGGTTGCTTCTTGCTTAGAAGCCTGTAAGCCAATTATTTTTATCGGTCTCGAAGAAGCAAACTTTGAGAAATGGGCAAAAAACGAGTACGTGGCCGCGATATTGGGGCGAAATTATGAAAAATTAGCGATATATTTACAAAAAATGTCAACTGAGACAACCCCTACTATTAACTATGATAATTCAATGTTTGCTAAGGCGGATAATATAGACGCATATATCCAGACAATAATTTAGTTTTTAATCTAAATTTTTATCTTTTAAAAGAGAATAAAACAATTAGAACATCAGTGATATATCACTACTTCTAAAGACAATCTTGTATTGTCTTTTTATATTTTTAATAATGAGAATTCAAACTCGTGTGCGCATTAATACTATTTATAAACTTTTAAAAGACATTCTCAAAGCCTTGCCACCTCTTTACGTTTGGCGTTTCTTAAAGTAGCGTCTTTACGGTTACAAACAACCGCAGGAAGAGGAACATATATACGGAAAAATTATTTATCAGCTGATAATAATTAATAACTACAACTAGGAGAGCAAGTTCATGAGCAAGAAGTTTCTAATTCCGTTTTTTCTATCTTTACTAATACCGATGCCGAAAGATAATATGAGTCTACCTACTATCGCCGCTAAGGACGAGGAGAATAGTCAAGTTGTATCCTTTAGCAGTGATCAAGTTGTTACAAGTAGTAACTATCAACAATATGAAGATGACAATTGGATATTAACAGTGGGCGGTAACAATAATGCAGTCGGAGTAAGCACGACATATGCTTCCAGAGCGACATTAGGAGAATTTATAAATGTCATCGCCTTTAATAAGGAAATTAGCCCTACATCAAAATATCTCTCGGCGGTTATTTCTAAGTCACCACTTAAAAACGTCACTAGCCTCAAGATAGGGCGAAGTGGTACATCAATGGGTGCTTATAAGGGGACTAAGGTATATCTAACTGCGGCTAGTCGATTAGAAGATGACTTTGAATTAGTAATGACAATCGATGAAGTTAACACTAGTGTAATTGAATATAGTGTTCCGCCAGTTAATGAAGAACAATATTACGCTTTAGTATTTTATAACCCTAATGGATCATTCTTATTAGGTAATGTCACTGTTGATTTATATTGCACTAAAGAAGTAGAAAAGTTTATAAAAGTGGAAGCGAGTCAAGATTTATACTTTGGAGCCACCTATACATTTGTTAGTGAAGAGCATGGTCGAGTGATAGGTGAATTAGAAGAAGAAAGATATTTTAATAGTGTTGAAGTTGCAATTGCGAATAACTCTTTTGCATTTGATCCTTTAATCAATTCATTCACCCTTGATTATGGAATTATCATTGATACATATTCTTTAAAGTTTAATCTCGACCGATATATTTCACTTATGGATGACAAACTAAAAGAAGAACCCATTAAAGATAGGGGGACTGCTTTCTTGCTAGAATTTATAGCAACAAAATTCAGCTTATATAATATAGATAAGAATAAATCAATTTTCTTTAATGAAAATGGCCATCAATTTGAAATAGGTGAATCAAATACAAATCTATCCTTATATATATTAAATAGATCAATTGATTGGCTTAAGGAAGCCAGCACGCTTGTTGATGCAGTCCTCAATGAAGGTGAACATGCTTATGGTAAGTGTGAAGAGACCTATAATTTTCTTAATAACATCCACGATCGATTAAGTGAGCAAGGCAGAAACCAATTTATTTCAACTATGGATGTTAGATATGTAGAAGCCAAAAAGAGACTAGACTATCTAAAGGGCTGGACTAATTCAAATAAAGAACAACCTCACCATCACACTGCTTCAAGAGAACAGAATAGCGATGATGGATTTATTGTATTTATGTTAACCCTATGTTCAATTGAATTATACATTGTTACAAAAAAGAAGAAATAGCAAACCACCTAGAAGCGGAACAATTGACGAGTATATGGAGATAGATGAATAGTGGTTCATTAAAAACTTCAAAATTATCGTTGACAAATTTAATAATTAACCTATCATTAAGTAGTAGTCTCTTAGACTTACATACAATAATCAATTCTATGGAGGAATTAAAACATGAGAAAACTATTTAAAAAGTTCTCAACTGCTATTGCTATTGTAGCAATGTCTTTTGGCGTTGCAACAGCGGTTAACGCGCAAAGCGGAGTGGTTGGGGCGAAAGCGGAGACTGTAACGGAAACTCTATCAACTTTCACTACAATTGATGGCAATTTAGGATTAGATTGGAAATATTCTACAGTCGCAAATACCGCAAATGCACCAGCCATTAATTCTGGCGCGTTAAGGTTATACTCAGTTAGAGCAACAGGGGAAGGAAACATTTTAACAATCGAACCCCAGTCAACATTGACAACCAAAGTTATTTCTAAAGTTGTCTTTGTCTTTGCTAGCACTACTGACGTAACAACATATCAATTAAAATGGGGAGATTCTACTAATAATTTGATTAATTCAGACGCAAGGACAACGAGTAAATCCGGATCCTCAGAAATAGTCGGATCATTTAGTGCTTTGACATTTAAAAACACACATACTGGTGGATCGAAAAATTTACAGATCCATATCGCATCAATATCTATTACTTATGATATGGGGTCTAGTGAACCTGAAGTGTTTGGAACGCTTGATCACATCGATTTGGACTATTCAAATGTAAAAACAACATTTATGGTTGGAGATACATTTGATTCAACAGGATTAGTTGTTACTGCCGTTGACGAAAAAGACTTCGAAGAACCTGCCGAAGGTTTTACAACAAATTTAGTTGGTTACGAATTCTTGGAAAGTGATCTTGGAACTAAAACTATTACAGTTTCTTACGGCGGTAAAACTGCCAACTACACAATTACTGTTGTTCCTTTCGCTCCTCAACTTAAACTATCATTTACCGGATCAACAAGCACAACTGCAAAAACTCTAGAAGAATTAAACACTGAAGTCAAAACAGGTTCTGACGCTGGCTTGTTTGAGTTTATAAGCGCAAACAACGTTTACGTAGATTCTACTGAACCAAGTTCTTTAAAACTTTCTTCTGGCTCTGTTAATGCAAATTTTGAGTTAAAATTACAAAATGGTTTAGAGGCAACTTCGGTGACCTTGGTGGCGAGAAGATGGACAACGGATGCGACGACACTAAATGTTAACAAGGTTGGTGCGCAGAATGTGACAAACACAGATAATTTTGCTAACTTTGTATTTGACTTAACTAAAAATGCACAAGTCATTGAAGTTAATACAGTTAAGAGAGCATTTATAAAAGAAATAATAGTCACCTATACAAATCCTGCTAAGGAATTAAAAGATCTTGTAATGTCTTATGAAAGTGGCAATGTGTCAACACCGGAATGTGCAGATAAGTTCCTTGCTGCTAAGGCAAAATGGGATACATTAAATCCTGATGCGCAAACGTATTTTAATACTGACGCTAGCTTTGCTGAAGCACATGCTCGTCTAAATCACTGGGCGCTCGTAAATAATGTGATACTAACCGTTGGTAGCACTAGTGGTGTAAGACAACCAATGAACTCCACTACACACGATAACCTAGTTGCAGTTATTGCCATTGGATTAATTGGCTTAACCTCAGTACTTGGCTATTACTTTATTAATAAGAAAAAGCAAATTAGCTAATACTTTAGGTAGATTTTAATAAAAAGGTGTCGATGAAATATAGTGGGGAGGCCTGGAAAGCAATTTCTAGGCCTTTTCTTTATAGGATTTTGCATAAGTTAAAATTCAACATCGCTCTTTTTCTAAATCGTTCAAAATTACGATAACCATAAGCAGCTTTGGTAATAGATTTAAGATGGTTGTTGATGTTTTCAGCAACTCCATTATGGTAGCGAATATTGTTTTGGGTTTTACTAAAAGCGTTTGCAATTTCAACTCTCCATTTGTAGTAAGAGCGACCAACTTCTTTAATTAAAGGCGAGGTAGAATTTTGTAGATTAGAACTGATTCTTTCAACAAAACTTATCGCCTAATCAAAGGTGTGTCTTGATTGGCAATTGAGTAAGCTTTGGAGCGTGTTGTGAGCGGACCAAAGTGGGGGATTGAGACAAATACAATCATCATAATGAAACATTCCCCTGTCTTCTGGTAGATATAAGAGCAATCAGGAACAAGATGGAAACGACAAAGAAAGAGTTTCCAATTCTTCTTCATAAAGTTGTACTCAGGCATTTGTTTATCAGAAAGAAGATTCATAGTGCGAACTCTCAGCGAGTTAATCGCATTGGTTAAAAGACAAATAACATGAAACATATCGACGATATGAGTTGCGACCTTAAAATGTCGTCAGAAAATCTTTGAAAAAACCTCATACTCAAAAAAGATTGGAAATGTTTAGATTTCAACAGAAAAATTATTGAAACATTGACAATAAGCATATAAAGTCTAAAATTAAAGTTATACATTATATGAATATAAAGAACAATAAATCAGTCTATGATTTCCTTATCATTGGTAGTGGAATCATCGGCACTAATGTTGCCCGTGAGTTATCTAAATACCAAGTGAGTGTTTTAGTTGTGGAAAAAGAAAGTGATATTGTTAATGGGGCCTCAATTGCTAATAGCGGCATCATCCATAGTGGTCATGATCCTCATGTTGATACACTTAAAGCAAAGTTATGTGTTGAAGGTAATGCCCTTGCCCATCAATTAAGCGAAGAGTTAGGTTTTCATCTGCTTAAATGTGGGGGCATTGTTCTTGCCTTTAGTGAAGAAGAAAAGATTGATCTACTCGCCCTCTACCAAAACGCTTTGAATAATAAAGTTTCTGGCGTAAAGCTACTATCTAAAGAAGAAGTATTAACCCGCGAACCTAAAGTAAATAATACTGTTTTAATCGGTTTAGATGTTCCGACTACGGCGGTATGTTCTCCGTGGGAGATGGCAATTGCAAGTATGGAGAATGCCGTCCTTAATGGCGCAGAGTATCGCACTAATAGTGAAGTCACGAATATTAAATATCTTAATAACCTCTATGAAGTTGAAATCAATCATCAGGAAATAGTAAAAGCCAAACACGTGATTAACGCGGCAGGGCTCAATACTGAAAAAATTGGCCTCATGCTTGAAGACTCACTTGAATACCGCATTTTACCCCGTAAGGGTGAATACTTTACACTCGATCCTAAAAATAAGGGCTATTTTTCTAGTGTCCTTTATCCGATGCCGACAAGACTAGGAAAGGGAGTCTTAATTGTGCCACAAGTGCACGGAGAGACACTAATTGGTCCCACCAGTGAAGATGTCGTGGATAACGATAACCGTGTCACAGCTAGTGGTTTAAACAAGATTGTGACTGAAGCGGTGAAGATTAGTAAATACATACAGTTTTATGACAACATTAGAAACTTTGCGGGGGTCAGAGCTAAGTCTAGTTATGATGACTTCTATATTAAAGAGTCTAGTAAGCATGCAGGTTTTTATCATCTTGCGGGGATTGATTCTCCTGGCCTAACCGCGGCACCAGCGATTGCTAAATATCTTGTGGAGATGATAAATGCAAAGACACCGATGCAAAAAAAGGATAACTATATTAAGGGACGTAACTATAAGCCCTTATTTAGATATTTAAGTGAAGCTGATAAAAAGATGGAAATTGAGGCCAATCCTAAACACGGACATATTATTTGTAAGTGTGAAAACATTACGGAAGCAGATGTGATTAATGCACTTAACGCTGTGATTCCGGTAGATACCGTCAAAGCCATGAAGAAAAGAACAAGAGCAGGTGCGGGGATTTGTCAAGGTGGATACTGTGAACGTCATGTCTTAAAACTTATTAGTGAATATAAGCATATTGCAATGACTGAAGTTGACTATTATGAAAGTAAAACGCCAATTTTACTCGAAGATATTAAGGGGTCCCAATGAAGGTCGATATTTTAATCATTGGTGGTGGGGCGAGCGGCATCTCCGCGGCGGTTAAAGCTTATCATCAAGACCTAAAAATCCTCATCGTTGAACGCGAAGATCTTTTAGGTGGGATTCTTAATCAATGTATTCATAATGGTTTTGGAGTCCACCTCTTTAAAGAAGAACTAACCGGACCTGAATATGCCCGTAAGTTAGAAAAATTTTTAACGGAAGATATTCTTGTATATACAAATACATCAGTCACAACAATTAAAAAGATTGAGGATACTTTTAGTGTCGGTCTAAGTAGCGAAGCTCGAGGCTTAGAAGTTATTGAAACTAAAGCCGTGATTATGTCTAGTGGTGCCTATGAACGGACGAGAGGACAAATACGCCTACCAGGCAAACGCTTTAAGGGAATTATGACAGCGGGCTCGGCCCAACGTTATTTAAATATCGATGGCTATCTAGTCGGTAAACGTGTCTTTATCCTCGGCAGTGGAGATATTGGTCTAATTATGGCCAGAAGGATGACGCTTGAAGGGGCGAAGGTCTTGGGGGTCGCTGAACTCATGCCTTACTCTAATGGCCTAAACCGTAATATCGCCCAATGTTTAGAAGACTTTGATATTCCCCTATATTTATCGCATACCGTTTCAATGACTTATGGAAGCGATAAACTAACGGGCTTAGATATCAGTGAAGTTGATTCTAACTATCAAGTAATTGAAGGAAGCGCTAAACATTTTGAAGTGGATACACTTTTACTTTCCGTTGGTTTAATCCCCGAAATTACAATTGCCAATGATTTGGGCTTAAAGATTGATCCACTGACAAGAAGTGCCAGTGTTAATCAAAACTATTTATCCTCGATTGATGGGCTGTTTTTTGCCGGCAATGCCCTCCATATTCATGATTTAGTAGATTATGTTTCAAAGGAATCAGAAATTGCAGGCGAAAAAGCCAGAATGTATGTTCTTAATAACTTCAGCAAAGTCCGTAATGAAAAAGCAATATTACGTAATGACCTAATTAGATATACGGTCCCCCAAGTCGTGGACTTTGATAATCTCACTCATAACTTTGATATTTCTTTTCGCAGTAAAACTAAAGCAACGTTAGCAATCTTTCGCCTTAAACAAGACGGAGTTGTGATTAAAGAAAAAAGAGCCAGACACGTTGTCCCGGCCGAAATGGAAAAGTTTAATGTCGAACTAGAAGATCTGATCTCCACGAATGGATTAGAGATTGAAATGGAGATTCTCCAATGAAAAAAGAATTCACCTGTATTGTTTGTCCAGTCGGCTGCCATCTAGTTGTCGACGGCGAAAACATTACTGGCAACCGTTGTCCTCGTGGCTTTCAGTACGCTCTTCAAGAAACTAGAGACCCCAAGCGCGTGGTAACTTCCACTGTCGCCACAAATTCCGAGGTGAAGCGTAGACTATCAGTCAAAACCGATAAAGCCATTGCTAAACCACTTGTCTTTGAGGTAATCAAAGAGTTAAGAAAAATTGTTGTCACTAGTAAGACTAACGTTGGTGACGTTATTATTAAGGATATCTTAGGAACGGACGTTAATATCGTCGCTACTGATAGTTTCTAGACAGGTTGAGGCTCAACACAATCAAACAGGCCGGATTGGTCTGTTTTTTGTTAGTTATGCTAACCATTTTTGGAAAAAGTAATAATGAAAACAAAATTTTTAGATGCTTGACACATTTGGTCAACTTCTAAGTTCATGGGTTTAGTTGAATAAAAACAGCATTTTCGCTAATTTTTAACGCTATTGTTAATGTTTATTCAACAGGATACATAATCTCATTTTTATCCTTTAAATATGAAATTAATGTGATACAATTTATTTTGTCATTCAAACCATAGGAGACTTACATGAAGAAAAACATAATTAAAATCTCGTTGTCGCTTTTAGCAACCTTTTTAATGCTTCCGCTTGCCTTAAATGTTGCTAATACAAATTCAATTGGGGCTAAGGCTGTTACAGTCTTAACCACCCGCTCATCACAAAGTTATATTGATAACTACTATTCCTCGATTAGCAGTAGTGCAACGGGAAACGGACTTAAGTCATCACTGGAAACACTATTAAAGGCCGAAAGAAAAGCGACTTTTTCCTACTCAAGTCATAATACCAAAGCTTTCCCTTACACCGACGTCGACCCAAATCGACCAAATGATGGCTACATTGTCAGCTTTTATTCAGGAACACCAGTAAAAGGCTATAGCGGCATGAACAAAGAACATACATGGCCGGATTCACATGGTGGAAATAAAATTGAAAGTGATCCACATGTAATCCGTCCAACCCTGACTAGTGAAAACTCAGCGCGTGGTAATCAATACTACGGTCAAGCGCCAAATGCGGGTTGGGATCCAGCCTCATTTAATAATGAAAAATACCGCGGTATTTCTGCTCGTATCATTTTTTATGGTGGTGTAATCGGTAATTCTAGCGGCTTAATCATTGAAGATGTGGCCCGCGGACAAGCCGGTGGAACTGGTAATAGAATGGGTAAATTAGGTGACCTTTTAAAATGGAACCTACAATATCCTGTTGATGTTAGTGAAATTATTCGTAATGAAACACTGGATATCTCTTTAGACTATAACCGTAATCCCTTTATTGATGATCCTTCGCTTGCTTGTCGCATCTGGGGTGATACCAATGAAAATACAAGAACGATTTGTGCACAAGCAAGTATCGCGCCAAGTGCGATGAGTTTGACGCCTTCATCAACAACAATTAATATGGGCAGTACACAAACACTTAGTGTGGGTGTCACGCCAAGTGATGCTAGTAAAACTGTGACCTGGAGCAGTGCGAATAATGCAGTGGCAACTGTTAATAACGGTGTTGTCAGTGCTGTTGGTGTTGGGACCACAACAATTACTGCGACTTCAACGTTAGATAACAGCGTTAAAGCTAGTGCGAATATTACCATCACTAATGATCCAATTCCGGTCAGTGGTGTGTCTTTAAATAAAACAAATGTGAGCCTCACCATGGCTGCAACTGTGCAACTAACGGCAA
>Ga0265295_1001489_pt1 | contig 41029 bp, 38 predicted proteins | sample Munlansysbiofilm_FD_192503 | JGI IMG/M metagenome (GOLD analysis project Ga0265295, IMG submission 192503) | Leachate microbial communities from a municipal landfill in Southern Ontario, Canada - Methane capture system biofilm | ecosystem: Engineered > Solid waste > Landfill > Unclassified ... | reverse complement strand
TTGGCATTGAAGAGGGCAAGATTCGTTCCTTTTACCAGCTCAACCCTGCGTTTCTCAATCTCAAGAGAGCAGGAGACATCTTTGAGGAAGACAAGTTTGTCCTCTTTTGCAGCCCACGAGAGGAACTGGTCATCAAGCAGTCTCAGGTAGGGGTAGGGGCACTCATAGAGGCCGAAGGTGACCGACGGGAGTTGGGCGAAGATGTCCTCGGCATTAGCATTGAAGACATCGGATCCCTCGTCCTGCTTTGCCATCCGGTTGGAAACAAGCACCACCGCATTGACCCCTGTCTCAGCCATTGCACCAAGCTCGGCAATCTGCTTTGCGTGGTCATCGCTGGTGTGTCCGCTTGCGATGACCTTCACTCTTCCTTCTGCTGCATCCACTACAGCTTTGGCAATATCGAGTTTCTCCTGCTCAGAAAGGAAAAACATCTCGCTGGACTGGCAGACGGCAAAGATGCCGTCGCAGCCGCGGTCGATGTACCAGTCGGTGAGTTTGCGAACCCCTTCAAAGTCCACTTTGTTGTCTTCGGTGAACGGGGTGATCATGGTCGGCCAACAGCCGTAATAACGTTCTTGCATGGTGTCTGCTCCTTAGATGAGGCCTGCCGCCCTAGGCAGGAAGAGGGTGACTTCAGGGATATAGGTGATGATGACCAGGACAATCAGCATGACCACCAAGGGCCAGATGATTTCCTTCATGACTCCCTTCAGTGGCGTTCCTGAGATGCCGCTGGTGATGAACAGGAGCATTCCGAACGGTGGAGTGGAGAGACCGACCATCATGTTGAAGGTAACGACAAGGCCGAAGTGGATCATGTCGAGACCGAGTTTCTGTGCTACTGGAATCATGATCGGGACGAAGACCAGCTGTATGGTAGAGGTATCCATGAACATCCCCAGGATGAGGATGACGATGTTCACCAGCAGCATGAAGGTCCATTTGCTTGAGGTGAAACCCAAGATCCAGTTGCCGATGTTTGTGGCCAACTGCTCACGAGCAACAATGTAGCTGATGATGGTGGCAGCCCCGATCATGATACTGGTTGCCCCAACATCCTTGATGGTGGTTTTCACGACTTCAAAGAGCTCTTTCCATCCCATTGCCCGATAGGCAAACACGGAGACAAGCAGTGCATAGAGACCTGCAATGGCACCAGCTTCAGTAGGGGTCATGACTCCAGTGTAGATGCCTACCAAGAGAATGATGGGAGTCAGCAGGGCCGGCAGTGCCTTGAGCGTAAAGAGCAGGAATACTTTCCAGACAATCTTCTCGCCACGGGGGTAGTTGCGCTTCTTGGCAACCAGTGCGACGTAGATCATCAAAAAGAGTGCAAGCATCACAGCCGGTACCATGCCACCCATGAAGAGCGCACCCACGGAGGTGCTGGACAGCATGGCGTAGATGACCAAGGGGATGGACGGGGGGAAGATGGGGCCGATGGTTGCAGAGGCTGCGGTGATGGCGCAACTGAACTCAGGGTCATACCCATCATCCTTCATAGCCTGGATCTCAATCTTGCCCAGCCCGGCTGCATCGGCGATGGCCGAACCGGTCATGCCGCTGAAGATGAGCGATGCGATGACATTCACCTGTCCGAGGGCGCCTCGCATCCTTCCGGTCAGACCGCCGGCGAATCTGAAAATCATATCGGTTACCTTGCCCGAGTTCATCACGTTTGCGGTGAAAATGAACAGGGGGACGGCAATGATGACATAGTTGGTATAGTAGGTGTTCATGACTTGGTTCACGACCAGACTCAGGTCTGCTCCCTTCACCAAGAGATAACACGCTGCTGAGGCGAGCATGCCCAGGGCGATGGGCATCCTGAGAACGAAGATCAGAAGAAAGACAAACAGGGTGACAAAGAGGGGAAAACTCATTTCTTTACCTCCCCAAGCAGTGGGTCATAGCGATGATCGAAAGCGTCATCCAGCTTGCCGGTGATTACCTTCCAGTCCTCGATGACCGGCTTGATCGTGTAGCCGATGATGGAGAGCAGGAAATAGGTGAAGGGAAGGAAAATCCACGTGTAGGAGACCCTTAGGACCGGGGTCTTCTGGAAACCGAGGAAGAATGCATACTTGAATGAGGGGACCACCATGACGGCGAAAGTCCCGATGATCAGGAGGTTTCCCAGCAGGCGTGCCCAGGCTGCCACCTTGGGGCTGTATGCTTCATAGAGCATGGTGAACTGTACATGTCCTTTCCGGCGCATCGTATAGCAGGCACCGAGGATGACTGACCAGCAGAAACCGATGACAATCACATCCTGGGTCCAGGTAAGCGGGTGGTTGACCACATACCGGAAGAATACCTGGAGGATGAATGCCAAAAAGAGAAACGTGAAGGAGATGATGGGAAGATACACTTCCATGACATCCCGAAGAAACAAAGCTATTTTTTTCATGGGGGAGGCCTCCGCTGTGAATACGAGAAGAGCCCGGGGCAGGGCAGCCCCGGGCATCAGGATTGCTCTTACTTGCCAGCTGCCTGGACTTTATCAAACATTGCCTTATCCCATGTTTTTGCATAGGGGCTTGCGAGGTACTGGGCCAGTACATGTTCGGAGAAGGCATCCAGATCTGCATAGTAGATCTTCATTCCTTCGCTCTTGAAGAAGTCGACCAGCTCAGCTTCTGCCTTGAGGTTGGTGGTGTCGCAATACTCGATTCCGGCCTTCACACCTTCCATTACCCAAGCCTTCTGCTGCTCGGTGAGGGACTGCCACTTTGCTTCGTTGATGGCGGGCCATACGGAGTCAACCAGGTGGTTGGTGATGGTGATGGACTTGGTTACTTCGTAGAACTTGGCGTTCTTGGTGGACGGAAGCGGGTTGTCCTGGCCGTCAACGGTCTTCGTCTGCAGAGCCATGTAGAGCTCGCTGAAGGAGATCGGGGTCGGATTGGCACCAAGTGCCTTGCCCAAGAAGATCCAGGAGTCAGAGTTCGGCATTCTCAGGTTCACGCCCTTGAGGTCTGCAGGAGTCTTGATCTCTCTGTCTTCAACCAGATTGAGCTGTCTGGTTCCCAGATACTGTGCGCCGAGAGGACGAATGCCCTGTTCCTTGGCGATGCGGTCGAACACTTCCTGTCCTACCGGGCCGTTGAGAACATTGGTCATGTGGTCATAGCTCTTGAAGATGTAGCCGGCGGTAAACATCGATACCCACGGGCTTCCATCGGTGAGCCATGAAGCGGCAGTGGCAGTGATGTCAGCCTGGCCGCTCTTGACGGCGGAGACTTCCTGCTCCTGCTTGAAGAGGGAGGCAGAATCATAGGTGAGGACTTTGATCTGGCCACCAGACACTTTTTCGACGGTTTCCTTAAAGACGCGCATTGCACCGGCATGAGCATCAGTGGGAACTGCAGTCATTGTGTAGACCAGTTCAACGGGCTTCACTTCGGTGGAAGCTTGGGCGAAAGCCATGGGAAGTACCAGGGCTGCCATCAGCAGGGTGATGATTGCTTTTTTCATTGTCTCCTCCTACGGACCGCATAGCGGCATAACAATGGTTGTTGGTTTCCCGGCATATGCCGAGAACAAATCTGCTTAACTGTAAAGCTGTCTTACAGGTTAATGGTTGCACGAGTTTCTCAGTCTGTCAAACACTATTTCTGATGTGTCAGGATTTTTGGAGGTTGGAGAGTTCCCGATGCAACCAACCTATGGCCAGAATGACCGCGAGCAGATCGGAAAGGGGAAATGAAACCCAGATTCCCCAGCTTCCGAATGAGGAGGAAAGGAAAAGTACCAGCGGGAGCAAAAGGAGAAACTGCCTGCTTGTCCATAAAAGCAATGATTGCATGCTCTTGCCGATACTCTGGAAGTACGAGGCCCCCAGACTCTGGATTCCCACCAGCGGAATGGTCGACAATACGACGCGCATGGGAACACGTGTGGATGCAATCAGGCTCGTGTCCTTGGTGAACATGCTGAGGATGGGAGAGGCGAAGCCTTGGAGAGCGAGAAGAAAGAGCGCACCAAGTCCTAATTGCACACCAGCGGAAAGCTTGATCAGGGAAGCAAGGCGTTTCATGTCCTGGGCACCATAGCTGTAGCCCGCAATGGGAGCGAAGCCCATCACCAAAGCCGAGAGTGGCAGATAACAGAGTATGGAGATCTGGGTGATGAGGGTGTAGGAGGCAACCGCATCAGGTCCTGTGCTCTCCAAAAGCAGGGAGTTCACCAGAGCGATGACAGCTCCGGTCCCCACCTGGCGTATCCAGGTGGGCAAGCCCAGAGGAAGAATCTCCTTCAGAAGCACTGAAGTGGGTTTTGTCCATGAGAAGGTCCCTTTGTTCCCCACTAAGGAGTGCATACCGTACCCAACTGCCACCAGGTGTCCCAACCCTGTGGCAAGTGCAGCCCCTCGGATTCCCAAGCCAAGCGAGAGAATGAAGATGCTGTCCAGGACAATGTTCACCATGTTTCCCAGAAGCAGGAGGACCAGAGCTTTTCCCGCTTTGCCCTCGGCTCTGAGTGTGGCTGAAAGAAAGGTACTGGCACAGAAGAACGGGGTGAAAGGGATGAGGACGGAAAGGTAATGCAGTGCTTGCTCTGAGGTTTCTCCGTTCGGTCCAAACCAGGAGAGTATGAAGTGTGGAAGGGCGAGGAAGACCACAGCAAGCAGAGAGACAGTCAAGAGCAAGGTCAGAAGCGCGGTACTGAATGCCCTGTTCGCCTGATCCTGGTCCCCTTTTCCCAGCGAGCGGCTGATTATCGAGGCAGCCCCTGCACCGAAGAGCTGGGCGAACGCCACCAAAAACAGCTGGATGGGGGAGGCGAAGCCAAGCCCTGCCAGCGCTGTAGATCCGACGGCGCGACCAAGGAAGATGGTGTCAGCAATCGTGTACAGCGATGCGGAGAAAAGCGCTATCATTGAGGGAATGCTCAGTTTCGCCAAAAGTGAGGGGAGGCTGTCTTTGCCCAGATTGGTACGCATGGCTGTATCATATGCCAAGAACACGAAAAAGGCGAACCAAAAGCATCTTGAAAACCGCAAACGATACATGCCAATTGAGGGAAGCTCGTTTTCATGCGATACTTGCATGCAGGAGACGAATACACATGGAAGTACAGCAAGATATCCGTTGGATCCAGCGTTTATCAAATTACTCTCGGGCTCTTGCACAATTGGATGCCGCCGTCTCATTGGCAAACCAACGGCCTTTGAGTGCATTGGAGCAACAAGGGATGATACAGTCTTTCGCATACACCCACGAGTTGAGCTGGAATGTGCTTCGTGATTATCTCAAAGACCAGGGAACATTTCAGTTGTATGGTTCAAAAGATACCGTTCGGGAGGCTTTTTCCGTAGGGTTGGTCGAAGATGGCGAGACTTGGATGGAGATGATACGAGACCGTAATCAGAGTAGCCATACCTACAACATTGCGATTGCCACTGCAATAGTCGATCGTATTATCACAACCTATATCCATGCATTCAAAAAACTTCAGCATACATTTGAGGGGCTTGCACATGAAGTCGGAACATGATCCGAATGCATTCGGATTAAGATCTGGAATGCTTGAGCAGCTGAAAAACCTTTTCAAATCATACAAGGAAATTGACTCTGTAGTGCTCTATGGATCGCGAGCAAAAGGAACATACCGCCCAGGTTCAGATATCGATATAACCATCAAAGGAGAACAGTTCAAGGATACCTTGGTGGGTAAGCTTGCAGAAGATATCGATGATCTGCTTCTTCCTTACTCCTTTGATATTTCTTCATGGACTGAGATTGACAACCCTGAATTGCTGGAGCATATCGATCGTGTGGGTATCGTAATCTATCAGAAGCCGTACACCCCATAAGACTAGCATCGAACCAAAAGCATCTCTTACTCTGCAAGCACCTTGAAGACCACTTTCACCACAGTGGTGCTTTCGCCGTCGATGAGGTTCGGCGCATGGGGTTCCCCAGGGAAGAAGAGGGCGAAGCCTGAAGGATCTGCATGGAAGGTGACGTTGCTTTGTGCCGGGCCGAAGAGGGCATCCTTTGCCTCATCATACGGCTTTGTTACCTTCAACGTATCCGGATCTGCAATTTCCATACGCTCATGGCCTGAAAGGAGAATCTGAACGTCAATTTCCTTGCGATGCACCTCATAGACATCAGCAACCTGCTTCTCGGTGGTATAGGTGAAAAGGTTGTAGCGCACACGTGGGTCTTCAGTCTTGTAGCTCCCGAATTCCTGGGTTTTCAGCACTCCGCTTGAAAGAATTGATGCAACCGTTTCAAGGGCGGGAAGAGCGGGAATGTAGCGGCTCAGGTTGGTCAGTTGGTCAAGTATCATCTCTGGTTCTCCTTGGTGTGAGCATACCGATTTGCATCCAGGGGAACAAGCTTTTTATCTTGTTCGGAATCATTCTTTTTTAAGAATAGAGCGCAAATATAACTTGATTTTCCCCAGTAAACCCCCTACGCTTTCGGATATGGGAAGAACAGCTATTGTTATTGGTGGAGGCTTTGGTGGCCTCAGTGTAGCGGCTCTCCTCGCCCGTGATGGGTGGAGTGTGACCTTGGTCGAAAAGAATGATCAGCTTGGCGGCCGCGCTCGATATTGGCATTCGAACGGCTTTACCTTTGACATGGGTCCTTCGTGGTATCTCATGCCTGAGGTGTTCGAACGCTACTTCAGTTTGTTTGACAAGAAGCGGTCCTCGTATTATGACCTCACGCCCCTGGATCCCTACTACAAGGTGTTCTACGGTGAGGAGGAGACCGCTGAGATTACTCCGCGTTTTGAAGAGAACAAGGAACTGTTCGAATCCTTTGAGCAAGGCGGGGGAGCAGCATTCGAAGCCTATATGGAACAGTCCACCTACAAGTATGAAGTGGCCATGCAGGATTTCCTGTACCGCGATTACAAGCATATCGGCCAGTTCTTCAACAGAAGGTTGCTGACTGAAGGATTGCGCTTGGGGGTCCTGGGAAAACTTGATCACTTCGTCAGTGGGTATGTCCAAGACCGACGCGCCAAGCAGATACTTGAATATGCCATGGTGTTTCTGGGTACCAACCCTGCCCAAGCACCGGCGATATACTCCATCATGAGTCATGTGGATCTCAAGTTGGGTGTGTTCTTTCCCCAGAAGGGTATGGCAGGGGCCGCTGAAGGGTTTGTCCAGCTGTGCCGCGAACTCGGAGTGGAGCTCATCACCGAGGCTGAGGTCAAGCGCATCATGTTCGAGGATGGCAAGGCCGTGGGAGTGGAGACCACCAAAGGCACGCTGAAGGCTGATGTCATCGTTTCCTCTGCGGACTATGTTCATACCGAAACGGAATTATTGGAGAGTGAACTGCGCAGTTACTCCGACTCCTATTGGCAGAAACGTGTCGTTGCACCCTCGATGTTCATTGCCTATTTGGGCATTGGGCGGAAGCTCAAGAACCTGGAACACCACAATCTGTACTTTGCCAAGGAGTGGGATGGCCACTTCGACACCATTTTCAAGGATCCCGCCTGGCCGGACAATCCTTGCTTCTACCTCAGTTGCATCTCCAAGACCGACCCCAATTCGGCTCCCGAAGGGTGTGAGAACGTGTTCCTTCTGGTTCCTGTTGCTCCTGGGCTCGCAGACACCGACGAACAGAGAGAAGCGTATTTCCAGCACATCGTCGAGCATGTCAAGCAGGTCACCGGAGAAGACCTGAGCAAGGACCTTCTGGTCAAACGGCTCTATACCCACCGTGATTTCATTCAGGACTATCATGCCTTCCAGGGTACTGCGCTTGGGCTCAGCCATACGCTCTTCCAGACAGCAGTCTTCCGTCCTCGCCACCAGAGCAAACACGTGAAGAACCTTTATTACACTGGTCAGTATACCCATCCTGGTGTGGGAGTGCCCATGGTGCTCATCGCAAGTGAATTGATAGCCAAGGAAATCAACGAAACATATGGTCGCTGAGAAACACGAACAGATCTTCCGAAGCGGGAGCAAGACCTACTATTTCAGCTCCCGGTTCTTTCCCCCTTCCGTGCGTAAGGATGTGTATGCCCTCTATGGTTTCGTCCGGACGGCAGACAATCTGGTTGATATCCAACCGGTGGATCCTGCGCAGTTCCATACGTTCAGGAAGACCTATAGCAATGCCTTGAAAACCGGAGAGCCCTGCGGTGATGTCATCATCGATGCTTTTCTTGAATTGCAGGGGCGCAAGCGCTTTGATCCTGCATGGACCGAGGCCTTCCTAGACTCCATGGAGCACGACTTGGTCAAATCGAGCTGTGACAGCCTTGATGAGGTATTGGCCTACATCTATGGCTCGGCTGAAGTAATAGGACTCTATATGGCCCGGATCATGGACTTGGAGGAAGCCGCATTTCCTTTTGCAGCCATGCTCGGCAGGGCAATGCAGTACATCAATTTCATCCGGGACATTCAGGAAGACAATGAGTTGGGAAGACGGTATCTCCCGTTGGCGGGCAGCAATCTCTCCTCGCTTGAGCATGCGTATGCGATAGGACGCCAAGAGGAGTTCAATGCATTTCTTCGTACTGAGATAAAGCGCTACCAAGCTTGGCAGAAAGAGGCGGAGAAGGGGTACCGCTTCATACCACGACGGTATCGTATTCCCATCATGACCGCAGCTGACATGTACTGTTGGACAGCACAACAGATCGCCTTGGATCCCATGGTTGTTTACCGAAAACGGGTCAAACCACCCAAGACCAGGATCCTGCGCAGGGGCTTTGCCCGCAGTTTGGGAGTGGCGTTGCCATGCAGACTCTTTCGAAAACGGAACGCCTGATTCTCATTCTTCTCATCCCCTTCTATCTGATCGGGGTGGTATTGCATCTCATCGATGAAACCTTTGCTCTGATGCTTGTATTGACTCCCTATTCAATCCTGGGTACATCGGTGCTTGGGCTTGCGTTTGAGATCAAAGCCAAGAACCGACCTTTGTTGCTCTGGGCTTTGGTCACCTTCCTGGCCACTCTTTTCTTGGAGATTGTCGGGGTTGCCACATCCCTCATCTTCGGAGCATATACCTATGGGCCAACCCTTGGTCTCAGTCTCCTGGGGGTTCCCCTGTTGATCGGGATAAACTGGACCATCATCATCCTCGGCTTGGTTGCGCTTATCGGAACGTATGTGCATAACAATCTCCTTGTCGCCCTCATAACCGCTGCATCCACCGTACTGTTCGACTATGTCATGGAACCGGTTGCCATCGCTTTTGACTACTGGACCTGGACCGGTGGAAACATCCCCTTGCAGAATTATTTCGCTTGGTTCTGCATTGCCTTCCTCTTTGCTTTTCTGTACCAGCGAAATAGACTGAAGGCAACCAACTGGATACCTACCCTTATTGTCTTCGTTCAGTTTGCCTTCTTTCTTCTGTTAAGGATATTCGCCGTATGAAATGTCTTCTGATGCTCCTGACTTGCTTGGTCTCATTGCTTCCCTTGGCAGCTGAAGTGTTGCCAGAGCAGGAAAGTGCCCCCATTGTTGTTTCGCAAAGCCCTCCGGTACGCTATTGGAGGCCGGCCAATCCCGGCAGTACTCTGGTACAGACACTGCCAGGGCTTGAGCATCCTTTGCCGGTGCCGAAACGCCGTGATCCCAAACTCTTGGTGGTGCTCTACCACAACATAGTGTTTGGACGTACCGGAAACATCTATAACCGTGATCTCTATAACTTTGAGCATGATTTGGCCTACCTGAAACGGAATTACACAATTACCAATTTCGCCGAGTTGGCCGCCATCAAGCCCTCCACCGATGTCGCAATCATCACCTTTGATGATGGTGATCTCTCTTTGTACGGTATCGTATACCCCCTGTTCCGCCAGTATGAGCTGGAAGCAACCATCTTTCTGGTGCCAAACTTCATCGGGCAAGTAGGCTACATGAGCTGGGACCAGGTACGCGAGATGAGCGACTACCGGACAAATGCGGGAAAGAAGCTCTTTCACTTCGAATCGCACAGCCTGACCCACCGGATGATGGGCTCGCTCAGTGAGGATGAGATTGTCCAGGAACTGAAAGAGTCGAAGGCACGCATCGAGGAACAGACAGCTTCTCCGGTTACCGTCCTTGCACTGCCCTTTGGCAATGGGGAAGGGGATGCAAGAATCATCAGTGCAGCAAAACAGCTTGGTTATACCGCGATTCGAACTTCAAAACCCCAATCCGTGCTGTTCGCGCTTCTCAATGCCTGGACTATTCCCGCCCTGAATGTGGAGAACTACTCCACCGATGTCTTTGTCCAGAAAGCTTTGGCGCTTACCGGGAGAAATTGACATGGCAAAACACCCACTTTTCCTTTGGCTCCTGCTTCTCTTTCCATCCCTGCTGTTCGCTGAACCTACCACGTTGGTTCGTACTCCTCCGAGGGAGCTGAAATTCGGAGGGCTGAGTTGGAGGATGAAGAGCAGCATCACCCCCACAGCACCCGGGCCCAATTACTATCGCGGCACCGAGGATTCCGTGTGGGTGGACGATTGGGGTTTGCATCTGACCATCAAGCAGCAGAATGAGGTGTGGTGGGCGAGCGAGATATTCACCCGTGAACGGGTTGGCTACGGTACCTACACCTTCAGTGTGGAGACTGACGCCCGAAACTATGACCCAAGTGTGGTGGCTGGTTTCTTTACCTGGGATACCGCACCCGAGGAGTACAACCGGGAGATTGATATCGAGTTTGCTGCTTGGGGAGAGGAGAGCGGAACCACTTTCCAGTATGTGGTGCAGCCATATACCGATCCTTCACGAATTCTGGTATTCGACCCCAAGCTCAGCGGCAACCTCACCACCCATCGCATTGTCTGGACCCCGGAAGGAGTGAGCTTCGCCTCCTATCATGGGCAGGTCGATCCCGATGAGGCGGAAAGCGAGAAGCTCTTGATCAAGCGATGGTTCTATCCGAACGCCCCGAGTGAGGGGAGGGTGCGCTTTCGCATCAACTTCTGGCTCTATCAGGGGAGGGAGCCAAAGGAAGCGGTGCATATGGTGATTACTTCTTTTTCGTATGAGCGCTGGAGGCCTTGAAGCCCGTGCGTACTTGGGCACCCCACCCCCGATTCTTGCGCATTGAGCTGAAATAGGCACTGACCCGCCACAAACTGATCACCTGGCGTACCCCGAAATTCTCTATGATGGCCATCCCGATAAGCTTGTTCATATCCTTGTTGGAGTAGAGGGCGCGATCGAACTCACTGATGAACAGGGAAGCGAGGGAGACAAGGATACCCAAGAGAATGGTTGAGGTGAACAAGGCCAATGCAATGGGTAGGTTGAGCAACCCCATCACAGCCCCGATGATCACAAACAGGAGTCCTTGGGCCTCCACAAACGGGCCGATCAGTTCAAAGAGGAAGTAGTAGGGCAGGCCGACCAACCCCAACCTTCCATACTTCGGATTCCCGATCATGGTGCTGTGGAAGAGCAGGATGTCGATCAGACCACGATGCCAGCGGTCGCGCTGTCGGCGCAGTACCTTCCACTTTTCAGGCACCTCTGTCCAGCAATTGGCGTTGCTTGCATACTGCACCCGATAGGGCAAGTGGCGCTCACGCATATAGCGGCTGAGGCGTACTACCAACTCCATATCTTCTCCCACCGTGTCCTTGTGGTACTTCCCGCTCTTGGTAAGGTAACCGCCGGTAGCGATGGTACGGTCGCGATGGAAAACGCCAAATGCACCGCTGATGATCAACAGGAGGTTCATCTTCGCCCAGCCAACGCGCCCGGTCATGAATGACCGGATGTACTCAAGGCTTTGCAGCCGTGCCAGGAACTTGTGAGGAAGGGCTATCGTATCCAAGGAGCCCAGTTCGACATCACAGCCATTGACCGGGCAGATGTTTCCCCCACTGGCGATTGACTGCACCTGGTGGTCGAGCATGACGGAGACCGCACGCAACAGAGCATCCGACTCAAGCAGGCTGTCGGCATCGATGCCGCAGAAAAATTCGCGGGTCGCTACATTCAGACCAAGGTTCAGCGAGTCGGCTTTACCTCCATTCACCTTGTCAACCACGACCAGGTTGGGAATGTTCTTGTTCCGGTAGATACCCCTCAGGGGGCGAGTTTTCAGGCGCTTGGGTACCAACTGGTCTCGCTTCTCAAGGTTGAAGTAGCTGATGAGCTTGGCAAGCGTATCGTCTTTAGAACCATCGTTGACCACGATCAGTTCGAAGTCAGGGTAGTACTGGTTCAGCAGGCTGTTGGTGCTCTCGATGATGTTTGCTGCCTCGTTGTAAGCCGGGGCAATGATTGAGACTGAAGGCAAAAGGCCTTCAGTGAAGAGCATCTGCTTGTCTTTTACACGCCACAGACGATTCTGTACCGCAGCACCGTGCAGGGACACGCACAGGATGGCCAGATAGATGGTGTTTATGGTTACCGAGTAGAAGACCAGCAGATAATTGAACCGCACGATATAGAGCTTTGCGAGCTCCAGGAGGGAGAGATTGACCAGATTTGGAAGCTCCATGCCCAGGATGATCAGCGGGAAGATCAACAGCGTGAGGATAAGCAGAAGGATCAGCATCATGCGCTGAGGTTTTTCCTGGTGTGGCTTTGCCACCTGTTTCACTGTCGGTGGATTGGGAATGTCGAGAGCTTGGAATACCGTGGGGTGGAGATAGGCGTAGAGGAGCAGCCTGAGGTTCTTGTTTCTCTTGGCCAAGGTCTTGATGAGCCTGCCCAGCTCCAATTGTTTCTCTCTTTCCTGATTGGAATTGAGAAACTGCACAATGCCACTGATATGGTTGTGGTTCACCAGACTTGCCACCAATGAGATAAGCCGCTCATCCAAAGGCCCTTGGTGAGATTCCAAGAGGTAGGAGAGGCGGTTGTCGAGTACCTTTGCCAAGACTTCAGTCTCACCCTTTGAGCGCTTTTTCTCAAAGCGGGTAAGCAGGTCTCGTATCAGGCTCGGGTCACGATAGACCACTTCGGAAATGCTTTGCACCAGCTGCTCGCGGATGTCGATGCGTTTGGCATACTTGAGCATGGAGGGAAGCAGGTCCTTGTCCTGTCGTTGTGCATAAGCCCTGATGACATAGGGAAGGGTACTGCGATACGGGCTCTCCAGAAAGAGGGGCGTATGCAGTGTTTTCGGGTAGTGGAGGCAAAGTACTTCCAAAGCGGCCTTTCTGACGAGGATGTTCTTTGCCTGTGCTTGGCGAATGAGAAAGTCCTGCAGCTCAAGGGTGGGATACCTCTTGGCATACTGTGCCACAAGGAGGGAAAAATAGGACCTGTCGATCTTGAGCCTGCTTCTCAGATAGGGTAGCAGTGTGGTCCCGTAGCTGACCAAGAGGGCGCGATACCTCCCGGCCATCCAGGGTGTCGCCTTCCTGAGATGCTTGAGCATGATGCGAATCGCCCTGCGTTCCTTTGCCTGGGAAAGTGCCTCGAAGAGATAGAGTATCACCACCTGGTGTTTCTCTTGTTCCAATGCCTGTAGGAGGGCTTGCCGTACGTTCTGCTGGTTTGCCAGGCGTTTGAGTTGGACGCAGGCTTCAATTCTCCTGAGAAAGAAAGGGGATCTGAGGGCTCTTATCCGAGAAGAGATGGCAGCAGAAGAACCCAGATACTCCTGAATCTGGTTCTCCTGTGCTTCTGGCAACACAAGAGAAGATGCAAGCCGATTGTAAAGCTTGAGCAGCTGCTTTGGATGTATTCGGTCAAGTTCAAGTGTTCCCTCGGAAAGCTGGCCAAACAGGAGTGCTTCCGTCTTGACGCGGTTTCTGTTCGCAAGGAAACGAATGAGACGAAGCATAAGCAAACTGATGAAGAGCAACAGGTCTGCGCCCAAGGTGCTGAGTGTAAGGATCACGGCAAGGCTTGACGACATCTCAAGCCCCCTTCTCGCTGATCAGCTTGATCAAGCCGATCAGCTCATATACGGCCAGCGGGCGGGAAAAGAAGTGCCGGATTCCCAGTTCAAAGGCACGGCTTACAGTACGTTCCTGCTTGTTCACCGACATGAGAAGGAAGGGAATTCTTCCCAAGGAAGGCCTGTTCAACAGGTCCTTGCGCAAGGTAAGGCCGCTGAGCTTGGGGACCAGCAGCTCACTGACTATCAGGTCAGGGGGAGATTCGGTAATCAGGCGTTTTGCCTCAAGGCCGTTGGAACAGACCAACACGCGATACCCTTCCTTTGTAAGCATCTCACTGAGCAGGTCGCGGTCAAAGCCGGGGTTGTCCACAAGCACTATGGTAAAGGCCGAACGACTGCCTGCCTTGCTTTCTGAGGAGGAGATAAGTACCCCTCCTCCCTGTTTGCGGGCAAGACGAACCCGGAAAAGGGTCGTCTGGTCGACCAATGAAATGATTGCTGCACTATCACCCTCCAGCTCGGGGGGAATCTCATCTGAGTGAAAGAGACCCATGGATACCGTGATGGGGACAATGAACCGTTCATCCGAAGCTATGAGATTTCTCAGGGTATTGGCCCGCTCAATGGCCTCTGTTTTGGTCAAAGATGTACACAGCAAACTGAAGAGCCCCCCGCTGAGCCGGCATACCTGTACCTGATCCTCTACGTTGTGCAGCAGCAGGTCTGCAAGGATGCGCATGGTGCGGTCTCCCTCGCTGGTTTCAAAGTCGAGATTGATGCGATCCAGATTGTCGATACCCAACACCAGAATGGCAATGCCGTGCTCGGTTCTCTCCGTTTTGTCGAGCACTTTCTTCAGAAAGGCGAGATAGAATTCATTGTTGTAGAGTTTGGTCACCGGATCACGATACAGGCTCTCCTCAAGCTCTTTGAGCCGCTGCTGTGTTTCCCTGAGTTCCTGTGCACTCTCTTGTGCTTCCCGCTTGGTCTTCACTGCCAAGGTGGAGAAGGGGAGGGGCAACGGGAGATCATACTGGTTGGAGAGCAGCTCGACAAATGAGGAGATGGAGGTAATCCACCCAACACCGTTTTTTTGTTCGAGATAGGAGAAAAACTGCTCCCACATCTCTGACTCCCCTACGCTTGTCTTGCTGATCACCTTCTTGGTGGTGTTGATGGTGAAGGGGCTCTGTTCAAAGGTGGTGCGCACTGCTTCTTTCCCGTGTATGGTTATCAGACGGGTCACCACTTGGTCGAGGAGGCTGCGAATCCCACCATCCAGCGGAAGGCTCTGCTTGCGGGGCAGCAGAAACAGTCCGCAGGGCATGTCTCTCAAGGTTTCGATATGCTTACTGATGTTTTCTCGGATGACTGAACCGTGTTGGGGACAGATCAGGGTAATCGGATAACAGTCCAGGCTATCCATGGCAGCCTTGAGGATCTCATGACTGGGCATGTACACTTCGTGGAAGGCTTTCATGCCATCGAGGTAAGACTCATCGGCGTAGAGTTGCCAGTCAGCTGTGATGGACCCGAACAAGTCTCCAGAAATCAGTGTTTGTTGTTCGGGAAGATAGCTCATGATTGCACCGGGGAAGTGGAGGTAGGGGGTGAAGATGAAGCCTATCGAGGTTCCGTTTTGCATGGTGTAGGAGTACTCGTGATGGTTGACCAGATAGAACGTGCTTTTGAATCCGTAATATTGGAGTATCAGGGCAGCTCGCTCATGGCAACAGAGTACCCCCCGAAAGCCTGCATCCTCAAAGAAAGAGACTGCATAACAGAGATCTGGATCTTGGTGGCTGAGGACAATTGCTTCCAGATGGTCCAAGGGAAGTAGGCTCATAGTTTTGGCAAGCACCTCTTTTCCGTCGAGGGCGCTGCCTGGATCGAACAGGATTCCCTTGCCATCCTTGATGAGGAGGTATGGGTTGCATTGCAGATTCTCGTAGGTGCGTTCAGAGCCCACCCACCAGAGTCCTTCGGCCAATTGAACAGGTTTGGAGAGGTCAATCATGTGCATGCTCCTCGGAAAAATACGCAGCAAGCAGGGGATAGCTTGCCTTCAGACGCTCCTGGTAGACAGGTTGGTTCCAGGTGGGAAGTGCATAGCTGATGGATGGTATTGCATCCAGCACAGTACTTCCTTTCAGGTTTGCTGCCACGACACTGATCACCAGGGCATCAGTGGTGCTGGTAGCAATCACATCGCGGAGCGGATCACTGTAGAAGGTGCGTTCATCGTCCAGAACCTGGGCTGAAGAGGGATCGCTCACATTGATGCGGGTCCAGGGAATCCTCACTTCAATATGCTTGCCATCCATTGTCCAGTGATTGGTTGAGCCTTCAAGCGTTCCGTACCGCAAATGGCTGGCATCCTCATACTTTGCCTCGATGGGGGTTCCGTCTCCTAGGGCCCTCCTCTTGTTGATGAGCTTTTCCATTGCAAGGAACCTTGCCGTTTGCTGCAAGCCTTCAGAGGTTGAGAAGCCAAACTTGGTATAGTCGGCTTCCTTGATGGCCAGGAGGCGGGAGGTCTGGGAACCGTCGAGTATCACCAGGTACTCCATGCCTGAATCGGATAGGTGGTCAAGGGAAGGAAGATACTTCTGTTCGCCTCGATCACGATATATCGTGTCGATTCCCAACAGAAGCTGCTCCATCCCGAAGTTCAGCGGTCGGGAGAGGGTGATGTCGAGGCTAAGGAAGGAGACGTCACTGCGGACTTCCACCCGCTCGATGAACGTATTGGAAGTATAGGTGGCGCCACTTCGTGCCGGCTTGACTGCTTCATAGGCAAGGATACCGTAGTTCTGTTCGGGGTCGATGCTGTTGTGCCAGAGTATCTGCCGATCATAGGGAACCATGAAGGGTTCGGTCGTCCATGTTTTCTTGGCCCACTCATCCATCCATTCAAAGATGATGCCTCCACTGTACCCTTCTCGCTTCATTGCCTCGAACATGCGGATGATGCCTTGTGCTTGGGCCTCTTCATCCAACCCTCCGTGATGGTAGCCGTCTGGGCTGCTATGCGCATTGCCCATACCGGTGGCGATGCCGAACTCAGCTACCACAGCTGGGTAGCTGCGGTGTCCTTCCATGAACGCTTGCAGATAGCCGCCGTAGCGGAATCTACCCTGTTCATCGGTATAGAGGTCAAAGGAGGGTTCGTTGTTCATGAAGTCAGGGTAGTTGGGGTAGATGTGGTAGGAGCCGAAGAGCCCGGCTTTGTTCTTCTCTCCCAACACCAGATGGTTGATGTTCACCGTGGTGCGGTCGTTGTACTCGCGGATCTTCTTGCCCTCTTCGTCCCGCTCGGAGTCGTGCTCGAGATAGTCGAGGGTGGGCCAGTTTACGATGGAAACAGGTGTTTGCCTAGTATAGGTTTTCTCCTCGTAGGCAAGCAGATAGTCACAGCTCTGCGCCAGCCACGATTCGGTAGGGGTGGCATTGGTTGTGGTGCTCAGATACTGGCCGATGAAACGATATCCCTCATGCTGGGCATCGGTTTCCTCAACCTCGTGCGGCTCCAGTTCACGACCAACCAGATAACCGATCAGATACGGGCTTACATCGGCGGTGTACGTGCCCCATGCCCTTCCTTTTCTCTCTGCAATGGTGGCGTTTCCGTGTACTGCATCCACTACATGGCGTATCTCGTCTTCGAACGATAGCTGGTAGGCAGGCCTGAGATAGTCATGCCCGGGAGGTTCCTCCTCCGGCCATACTTCCTGCAGCAGATAGAGCTGTCTCTCGGGATGGAGGCGGTTGTACAGGACGAAGGCTTGGTAGAACTCCGGGTCGAGCAGGGTGTAGATGCGCAAGGTATTCACTCCGAGCTCTCCCATCTGGTTCAGCCACCGATAGTAGAGGCTCTTGTCCTTGGGGAATTCTGTGAACCACTTTCCGGGCATCGCCGTACCCAGGTTCATACCGTAGATGAAGAATGGTTGCCATGTGCCGTCTTTGTAGACCTGGATTTCTTGGCCTTGGGTTCGGGCTACAAGCTCCACCTCTTTTGCAAGATAAGGTTCGCTCGTCTCCTGGGGAACGGCGAAGTCCTTTCGTTGTTGGGCTTCATTGAGAATGGCCTCGAGGAGCGGCAGATAGACTTTCCAGAGGAAGGCTCGTTCGCCAGTGGAAAATCGTTGCATCAGCGTATCAAGTCCTATGGCACGGCTGAACCGGAGATTCTCCCTGTTGTATGCCCAATTGCCACCGAAGTAATACGAGAGATGATGCGCAGTTTGCTTGAGCTGGATTGCTGGAAAGGAGGTCCCCAGTCCATAGGAGGCAAGCTTGGCTGTTCCTTCCGCTGTTGCATCAAGTTCAAAGGTTGCCAGGACATCGGTACCCGCAAGTGGCTCGGTGATGTCAAAGAGCTGTGCGTAAGGGTGCGAGCCGGCAAGGCCCAATCTTTGTGTCCCTTCATCAGTAAACTGGAACTGCAAGGCTTGTGGGCCCAACTCAATTCCTTCCCGGAGTACCACGACTTCATCGTAGATGTTGGAGAGGATGATGCCTTTTCCCTTGTAGGACCAGCTCTCTCCAAATTGCTGCAAGATCCAAGCAGGGGTCTCCCCTTTGGCGGACAGATCGTGGACATACATGCCGGTCCATCCGGTCCATCGAGTTCCCAGCAATTGATACAGCTGGGCTTGTACATAGGAAGGGGTTGGGGTTGCAAAGGTATTGTATTCAGCTATGACGGTACTGCTTGCATCTCGATTGAGAAATGATCTGATCGCCTCGGCGTCGCTTTCGGAGGCTCCTCCCCAGATGAGATTGCTTACCTCGGAATTCTCTGCAGTGCGGGACAAGCCCTCAGCATCTCGGTAGATGCCGTAGGTATCGGCAAGGTAGAGCACATCGGTTCGTTCATTCAATGTGGATAGGTCTTTGATCGGTTCCTCTTGTGTGGGATGATACCCAAGATAGGACCCTGCCTTGGTGAAAAATGTACCGTCAGAGGTCAGGTACTTGTGATGTTGCAGAAACCAGAGCAGATGACGGTGTTGTTCTTCCTTTATGGTGGGGACCGTCTTGTTGTAGATGGTAATCGCAAGTTCTTTGGGAGGGCTCATCTGGTGCAGGGCAAAGGGAAGACTCACCACCACAAGGATGATGAGCAGCAAAAGCGCAAGGTTGCGTGTATCGGCGCGACCGGGTTTCTTGATCTTGCGTCGTTTCATTGAATTCAGTATAGAGCATGAGGCCTACGTGCAACAGGGAGATACATGGCAGCAGAACACACTTTTTTCTTTCAAACCAGGCAGAAATGGTTGGTCATTACCATAATATCGTGACAATTGTCACCTGCTTTGCCATATGTATTGGGTATATGCTCTACGTGTGAGGTACTCAGCCATGGTATTACAGGTTCGCGAAGTCATGAAACGGTTCAATGCAACCCTTGCATTGGATGGATGTTCCCTGGAAGTGGAGAAAGGGGAAGTCATCGGTTTGCTTGGTCCGAACGGAGCGGGTAAGACCACCTGCATCCGCAGTATCATCGGCCTGATTCCCGTCGATGAGGGGACCATAACGGTTTTTGGGATGCATCAGGATGGGAGAAACAAGGAGATCCGCAAGCAAATCGGCTACGTGACCCAGGAGATTACTCTCTATGAAGAGATGAGCGGGAAGGACAACCTTGCCTTCTTTGCCTCGCTCTATGGAATGGGGAAAACAGAAATTGCTTCTCGCATGGATGAAGTGGCTTCCATCATTGGTCTGGAAGGTCGGCTCGCTGACAAGGTCAAGCACTATAGCGGGGGCATGAAACGGAGGCTCAACATCGGCTGCGCGCTTATGCACTCGCCCGCTCTGGTCATCATGGATGAACCTACGGTGGGTATCGACCCCCAGTCGCGCTCCTTCATCCTGCGCTCGGTCAAGGAGCTTGCCAAGGATGGGGCGACCATCATCTATACATCCCACTATATTGAGGAGGTGGAGGCGGTTGCCTCGCGCATTTACATCATGGACAACGGGCACATCATAGCCCAGGGAACCTTGGCGCAGCTGGTTGCCCGCATCCAAGGCGACCATGTCATTGAAGTTGAGGTACGCTTGGGTTCAGAAGAGGTTAGAACTCGTCTGCTTTCGATTCCTGACGTGAAAGAAGTGGTGTTGGAGGGGAATCGCTACCGTATCATCGTACCTGCAGGAATCCCTATCCTGGACAAGATCCTGCACGCGTTTGCAAACCTGCCGTTGGTCTCTATCAATACCAAGCAGCCGAACCTGGAGGATGTATTTCTTACGTTGACGGGCAAGCAGTTGCGCGATGAGGTGAAGTCATGATTGGATTCCACTTGAAACGGGCATCCAAGGATGTGGTTGGAGAAGTCATCCTGATCCTTTTCCCCCTCATTCTGATCTTCTTTTTTGACTATCTCTACCGGAATATCGGCATTGAGACAGGCCTGGAGGCTGGTACGCAGTCGAGGGTATCGGTTCTTGCCATCGGTTTTGCCTTGACCTTTCAGATTTATGCTTCGGCGATGAGCTTTGAGACTCTCAGTGAGGACCTGTTCACCGCGATGCATGACCGTCTTTTTGCATCGCCTACCGAAGGGAGGACTTTGGTGCTTTCGGTACTCGCAAGTGGAACCGTGGTGAGTTTCTTGCAGTCATTCGTCGTCATTGTTTTTTCTATCATCATTCTGGGGGCGGCAATTCCCAACCTTGCTTTCATCCTGGCCATCCTCCTGCTTACGGTGCTGTTCAATCAGTTGCTGGGTACCATCCTGCTGCTCTGGTGTGGTTCTCCAAAGGTAGCAAACATCGTAACCACCGTGTACGGATCGGTGGTTCCCATGATCATCGGGCTCTACTTTCCGCTTCCCAAGTATGCGTTGGTTCGGTTCCTCCGTCTGTATGGAACTCCGATGAGCCTTGCCAATACGGCATCTCTGGCGGTAATGGAAGGTCAGTGGGTAAGGGCTATCACCACTTTTGCTCCCTTGCTTGTTCTCACGGTGGCCCTGTTTCTTTTGCTCAAAGGTTTGGTAAGGAGGGTGGTGGTATGACAATTTTCTTGCTCTCCCTGCGGTCAAATCTCCAGCAAAAGATTTCTCTTCTTCTATTGGTGGGTTTTCCTCTGCTGCTGTTGTTCATTCCTTCCACAGGGGGAAGTCTCCCCATGGGAATGAGCCTCTATGGCCTGCTCAATCTGTATTCAGCATTCCTGATGACACGGCCGGTGATGGAGGACAGGATGCGCAAGACGGTGGTGAGAATTGCTGCATCCCCGGTTTCTCACGCCGTGTACCTGTGCAGTCATCTTGGTGCGGCCATGGTATTGCTTGCATTGCAAGTAACGCTATTCGTAGTTGCTTGTGCCTTTCGGTTTGGATTGGGTCTTACCAACTATATGCTGCTTTGGTTGCTCTATCTTGCCTACAGTGTGATGGTGCTCTCCTTGTCACTTGCCTGGAATACCATGTTTCGGTCGTATACCACCAGTTTTGCGCTGTTCAGTGGGGTTGGCTCCATCATGTGCTTGGTCAGCGGGCTCTCTTTTCCCCTGCACCTACTGCCACTACGTGTACAACGCTTGGTGCGCATCCTTCCCACTTACTGGCTTGCACATGCACTAGCTGCCCTGTATGAGCAGAACGGCGCTGGTATCCTGCTTGCTGCTGTGGTACTCTTGGTATTTGCAGGGATATTTCTCTTGTTGGGAAGTAAAAGGAGATTCTAGAGGTTGGCAGGCAGCAGGATACAGACCGGTTATGAGGTGGTGGAGAGAGTGGTTTTGCTCGCTCTGCTGCTCATTGCCTTATATTTGCTCTTTCCCGTCCTTGATTCCCTGATGCTTGTCCTTTTTCTTCTCTTGGTCTTCTCCCTTCTCTTGCGATGGAGGTTCCGTCTCAACCCCGCTTGGATGGTGTTGGACGCTTCTCTTCTGGTGCTCATTTCCCTGTTTTTCCCTGATGCTTCGTTGTTGCTCGGCTTGTATATGTGGTATTTTGCCGTTGAGGAGAAGCCTCTATTCTCTTTGGTTTTCCTTGTGATTTCGTTCTCCCTGCTCAATCCAAAGATGTTTCCTTTTCCTCTGCTGTGCCTGGTGCTTGGGCTGGTGCTTGCACGGTGGAAGGCTGAGCGGAAAAACCTACTTGCTGAAGCTGATGCACTGAGGCTCCATCTTCATCGTCTGGAAGAAGAGCAGGTACGCCTGCTCATGGACTATCAGGATGCACAGCAACTCTCCCAGCTTGAGGAGCGCTCCCATATTGCCCAGATTCTCCATGACAGTCTCGGTCATGAGCTGACCGGAGCTCATCTGTCGGCAAAGATGGTACGATCTTTGCTTGAGAAGGGGGCCGTGGAGCGAGCAAAAGAGAGTCAGGACAAGGTGATTGACAGATTGGAGCGAAGCCTTGGACAGTTGAAAATGGCTGTTCGGGATTTGGAAAGCGACCCTGAGGTCGAGAGGTCCCGTCTGGATGCCTTGCTCAAGGAGTTTGCCTATCCGGTGGAGAAACATGTTCGTGGTGATTTGCTTCTGGTTCCCGCTTCGGTTCGTCAGTTGCTCTATGCCTGCCTTACCGAGGCCCTGACCAATGTTGCAAAGCATGCAAAGCCGAGTTTTGTACTCTTGCAAATCGATTCTAGCCAGACTATGGTACGCATGATGTTGGAGAACGATGGTCTTGTCGCGGAAGTGGAGCAGACTGGGGGAAACGGGCTGAGGTACATGCGCAGGCGTGTGGAAGCGGTAGGGGGCAGTCTGTCTGCCCAGAAGGACGCAACGTTTCGCCTGATTATTGTCATTCCGCTTTCTGGGGGGCAGTGAAATGAGAATTGCTCTTGTGGATGATGATGAATTGGTACTAGAGTCTCTTTCCGTCTTGCTCACCGAGGATGAGGATGTGCATGTTGTGGGGTGTGCGAGCAATGGCTCGGAAGCACTGGAACTGCTGGGGAACCTGGACGTGGATGTGGTGCTTCTGGATGTCCAGATGCCGGTTATGGATGGCATTGAGGCAGCCCAGCGTATCAAAGCCCAATTTCCTCGTATCAAGATCCTGATGCTCACCACTTTTGCCGATTACCGTACCGTTCATCGGGCATTGGAAGCAGGGGCTTCAGGTTTCCTGCTCAAAAGTGATCCTACCGAGAAGCAGGTGATGACGATCAAGGCAGTACATCAGGGGCTTCCTGTGATCAGCGAACAGGCATTGAAAAGTTTTTCCGACCCGTTGGTGTTCAACGATTTGAGTCGTAGTGAGCAGCAAGTGTTGGAACAGCTCTCTGATGGACTTTCTAACAAGGAGATTGCTGCCCGACTCTGCTTGAGTGAGGGGACGGTGCGCAATGTGATATCGGTGATGTTGGATAAGCTGGCCTTGCGTGACCGCACCCAACTTGCCATTGCTTATTGGCAGCGAAAGAGTACAGGGAGGTAGCATGCGAGACCTGATCATCCTTATCGGCATCTATGTATCAGCACTGCTGTTGGCAGGGTTTGGTATTGTGTCTCTGAGAAGACAGAAGAACCCTCCTGAGGCACAGGACAAGCCGATGCCAAAGAAACCACTCGTTTCCACCGAGGATATGCTCAGCGGATGGGGAAAGGAAGAAGAGGAAGCAAAACAATGAGGCAACTGTTTCTTCTCGGCGATTCCACCTGTGCAGAGAAGGAAGCTGACAAGCATCCTGAGACGGGGTGGGGCATGATGATGCAGGATTTGGTCGGTCCCTCCTTTACCGTGGTGAATCTCGCACTCAATGGGCGTAGTACCAAGTCTTTCCTGCAGGAAGGGGTGTTTGAGAAGTGCCAACAGGCGCTGAATGCTGATGATGTGGTCATGATCCAGTTCGGCCACAATGACAGCAAGGAAGATGAGGAGCGCCATACCGATCCCTGGACTACGTATCAGGGGAATCTGGCCTATATGGCCGAACAAGTGATTCAAAAGAAGGCTTTCCCGATTCTCCTGACTCCCCTATGCCGCAGGCGGTTCGATGATGAGGGCCGTTTGGTGCAGACCCATGGCGAGTATCCGTCTGCCATGATAGCTCTTGCCAAAGGCAGGGGTTATCCTCTCCTCGATCTTACCAAGGAGACGCAGTGCCTACTCACCGAACAGGGTGTGCAAGGGTCCAAACGGTTGTTCTTGCACCTACAACCTCTGGAACATTCGAATTATCCGAATGGTGTGGCTGATGATACCCACCTCAATGAGTGGGGTGCCTACGTTGTTGCGAAGCGGGTTGCCGACCTTTTCTTGCATCTCCAACTTGTTTGACAGATTCCTAAAAATGTAGTGTTTTGCTCTTTTCCCTCATCCCGTTTTCTTCTAGGATGATGTGCAATGCATTCGAGGGAGCTGGGATATGGAGATACAGGCAATTAGGATAGACGGTAATGACACGGTGGCGACGTGCATGCAGAACGTACAGATTGGCGATCATGTGACGCTCCTTTCTCCCTATCAGGAAACAATTCTCTGTTGTACAGCCATTCCTGCATGGCACAAGATTGCCTTGGTCGATATCAAGGTCGGGGATGCAATCTACAAGTATGGGGAGTGTATCGGAACTGCCACCGAAGTGATTGAAAAGGGTGGTTGGGTTTCCCATCTGAATGTGATGGGCTCTGATCGCCAGTACGATGAAGAGCTTTGGCAGGAGGCCCTTTAATGCAGTTTTTGGGTTTCAAGCGTTCCGAGGGGAGAAGCGGGGTGCGCAACCATGTACTGGTGCTTCCCACCTGCGGGTGTGCAAGCGAAACGGCCAGGATTGTGGCAAACCAGGTACAGGGTACGGTGAATGTGATCATCAACACCGGTTGTGCTGATGTGGAGGCGAATACCGATTTGACCCAACGGGTACTCACCGGTTTTGCGCTCAATCCGAATGTATTTGGAGTAGTCATCATTGGACTTGGGTGTGAGACGGTAGGGCATACGGAGCTGCGACAAAAAATTCAAAAAGAAACGTCCAAGCCTGTCTGCTCCTTCGGTATCCAGGAAGAGGGGGGAACTCTCAAGACTGCTGCAAAGGCCGTTTCTGCCGCCCGTGAGCTGGTTTCTCAGGCAAGTATGCAACAGCGTCAATGGTGTGATGTCTCTGAGCTTTTGCTGGGGCTTGAGTGTGGAGGCAGTGATGCTACCAGTGGTCTTGCCGCCAACCCTGCCCTTGGCCTGTGTTGTGACCGCCTGATCGACGAGGGTGCTTCCACCATGCTCAGTGAGACGATTGAGTTCATTGGTGCTGAGCACATACTGGCGAAGCGTGCGGCCAACAAGGAAGTCCACGACCAGATCATCGGCATCTGCAAGGCATATGAGGAGCATCTTGCCTCGGCTGGGCAAAATTGCCGTGCCGGTCAGCCTACTCCGGGCAACAAGGAGGGAGGGCTCTCCACCTTGGAGGAGAAGAGCCTTGGATGCATCAAGAAGGGTGGTTCGCGTCCCATCGTGGAGGTGCTCCAGGAGGCAATGCGTCCCTCCAGGCAAGGTTCGGTCATCATGGACACCCCGGGCTACGATATCGCTTCCATCACGAGCATGGTCGCCGGTGGGTGTCAGCTGGTGGCGTTCACTACCGGAAGGGGTACCCCTACCGGCATTGCCTTGGCTCCGGTGCTCAAGATAACTGGCAACCGGGAAACGTACCAGCATATGCTGGATAATATGGATACCGACGTAAGTGGCATCATCGGAGGGGAGTACTCCCTTGAGGATGGGGCACATCGTACCTACGACGACATTCTCTCTGTCTGCAACGGCATGCTCACCAAAGCGGAGGCCTTCGGCTTCTCCGATGTCTGCATTGATCATGTGTGTAGGTTTGTCTAGGGAAAAATCAAGAAATATTTCCAAAAGACTAGGTTCTTCTCTTTCTTGCTCACAAAACCTCTTGTATGCTTTTTCTCAGAAAATAGCATACAGAAGGTGTATCTATGCGCAAAGCCTGGATTCTCGTCTGTTTGGTGGTGCTTTTGGCGGGATGTGATTCTTCATCGCATCAAGACCCGATGCAGGTAACCAAACCTGTGATCACCTATATTCCCGCAGCAGGTTCCACTCGATCAGACTCAAGCCACTATTTCCGGGTTGATGAGATTCAGGAAAGCAGTCGCTCATCCTCTTCTCGTGATGTGGAACCGGAAGAGCTCTATGAGCTGTGGCTGATGCCGGTGGTAAGGGGCTGGGATGAATCAATCAGTCATGAGAATGTACGTCGCATCAAGCGGTTTCCTGTAGCTTCCAACGGGTATTCCATTCCAAAGGAGGAGTTGCCTGAAACCGATTCTTCGGTGGTTTTCATCATGCGCATCACCGAAGAGAACGAACGGGAGCTGATAGGCTTCCTTACCTTGCAGGTTGATGGTGGGTTGCCCGTGATTGAATTTCCGCCACAAAATGAAATAACAGGAACTGTCAGTTTTGGCTCGGTGACATATAGTCCGGATTCCTATCTGTCGACTTCTGACACTACGATTCAAGAGAACCGAGAGAGCTTTTCCGCGAATACCTACTCAGATCTTACCAATCTGACAATCTCGCAGAATCTGGTTTTGATGGCCGTCAATACACTCTACAATACCGCTTCCGATGGTACGTTTTATGCTCCCGGGATGCTCATGCAGTATGAATTGACGAATGCAGGAACTGTTGCTTGGAGAAACCTCGAGCTCTGGGTATACAGCAACCAGTATGATGAGCGTGCTGCCCTGATCAGTCCTACGGGAGAGAACCTGATGAATGACCAATTCGTCCAAGCACAAGGGACCAATAGTTCGGTACAGTGGTTTGCCTCCTTACCGGTTGAAGAAGTGCTTTCTTCAGCCCAGAGTGGGGCCCTTTGGGGGTTGGTCAATGAGGAAGGCGAGCAGCTGGCAGCCTTTGACTTCTCGGTTGCTTTTGTCCTGGATGAGGATGGCTATCCTATCATCCCCATGATTGATCCCACCTACACGGTGAGCTCTACCGATTCCGATAGTGTGGAAAGTATTGATTTCAACTGGTTCTATTATGGTCCGGATGGACAGCGAAATGCCATTCTTCCTGGATCGGGTATTGCAGGCTTGCTCAGGGAGTTGTATATCGATTGTCCCACAGGAACCTACATGATACGCAATAGCTTGGACACAACTCAGGGAGTGTATCGTATGCAAGGGGATTTTTTCTCAGTCCACAACTTCGACATACCCCTTGCAATATCAGATCTTGAGGATTTGAGCGTTGGCTATACCTACACCTTCTATGGCTGCAATACCCCTATGAAGGCGAGGTTGGATACGGAATAGGTCTGCAATTGTCTTCCGTTTTCATACTTTCCTCACCAGAAGGCAGGAGAAATGTATCTTCTCCTGCCTATTCCTATGCTATGCTATACCTACCTAATGAATGGAGGAAGGACTGTGAAACGAAGTAGTACGAAGAAGTTGCTCGCCCTCTTGGTGATTCTGTTGCTTGCTGTGGGCTTGTTTGCCCAGACAACGACTTCGGGGAATGTCAAGCTTACCGCTGCCTACGGAACTGGCATTGAAGCCAAAATCGAGGCGGGGTATCAGGTGAAGATTCCCATGTTGGTTGGGGAAGGTCCGCTTACCAGCGGTAACAACCTCAAGTTCAAGGCTCTTTTGGGAGTATCTCCCATTGCGGGAACCTTTGCCTTTGATGCAGTGTTGACTCCCTTGGCGGTGTTGGAAATCAACCTTGGAGGAAGCATCGGTACCGGTTGGGATTTCGATCTCATGGACCTGCAGGGCTTGAAGCTGGCAAGTGGCCCGATCGGAAATCTTCTCTCCTCTGACAGCTTTGGGGGAACCTACTATGTGGGAAGAGCCGGAGCAGCCTTCCAATTTGACACCGGTGTCATCTTCAAGAGCGACTGGATGAGTGTGGTCATGAGGACCTACCATGAGCTCAACTTCAAAGGCTATTCACATGCCGATGCTGACGTCGCTTGGGAGTATGAGAACGGAGGAGCCATGGAGAACGGTTTCAACTACAAGGGTGAGTACATCCTTGGCTATCAGATGCCCTTGATGGTCAACCTGGTGGGTGTGCAGTTGGAAACCTTCCTGTACGACGTGTTTGACGACCGTACCGCATTGTTTGGGGATGCAAGCATCCTTGCCAATACCCAGATCAACCAACAGCTTTCAATATTGACTGCAGTACAGTTCACCAATTATGAGAAGACGGATGATGCCATCCGCAGAATTGTGAAAAAAGACCCAGCGTTCAAGCGGGTTGCTGTCATGGTGAATTACGCATTCTAACAACGCCTGAGAAATTTATTGTGAAACAATCATAGAGGAAGTTCCCTGTATGATTGTTTCGTTGTTCTCGGCTCTGAACGGCCTGTTGAACGAACCGATTTCAATCAGATTCCCTTCAGGGTCGGCAAGGTAGCAGGTTCTCTGTCCCCATGGTTCCGTCGTAAGCTCCAGTATCGAAACAGCGCCTTTCTCGATTGCCTTTGCATACTCCTGGTCCACTTCATCGAATGTATCGACATACAAGGCAAGCTCTGCATGGCCGTTGAAACCTCGTGCATATTCATAGGTGCGGTTGGTCAGCTTCTCGAAGTCCTTTCTTCCGTACAGCAGGAACAATGTGCCGTCCTTTATGAGATAGACGTTGGATGTATCCTCGGATTCCTTGATCTCAAAACCAAGGACATCCCGGTAGAAACGGATCATCGTCGGCATGTCATTTACCAACAACCCAAATCCATCAAGTCGCATGGTTTTCTCCTTTGTGGTGCTGCTGCCTTAACGCAACAACTGCAAACTCAGCCCGATCAAGAGCTGGCCGACATAGTAAAGCGAGAGGTTTGTCACCCGCAGTTTCTGCTTCTGCTTGGGCCCGAAGGTATTGAGGATCAGAACGATGTCGCTGATGAGGAACAGCAATGCCCCGATGAAGAATACCACGCTGTGGGTGGAATGAGTGTTGATCAGAATTCCTGCTGCTACGCTGTTCATCAGCATGATGGCACCAATATAAAGGATTCCAAAGATCTTGAAGGCCATGGCTACCGTAATCTTGCTGAAGATCCACAAAAGGACCAGAACGGTCAGGACAGTTCCAATACCCAACCAGAGCACGAGGGAAGTGGAGTAGGGAATCAACGCAGCCAAATAGAGCAGATGTCCGCTGAGGAAGACCAGGATTCCCACGAGAAAGATTTTCTTTCCCCTGTTTGGAAAGACAAACCTCAGGTTGAGCAGTACATCAGCGATACCCCCAAGGATCAGGCCGATGATGATGCGTCTCGCAAACACAGGGTCGTTGCACTGCGTGGCGGAAAGCAGGCCAAAGAGTATGAAAGATAGGGATGCCAGAGCTTTGAGCAGTACAGCTGTCTTATATAGTTTCTTGTACTCATAGTACATAAAACATGAGGCAAGAACCAATGAGAGCAGGACAATTGACAGGTATTTCATGAAGTAACCTCCATCTTTTGAGTATAAGTTCAGAATATTCATTTTCCAAGGATGTAGGCTGATAAAAAACAAATGTTGGGAACCAATGGACTTGAAAGGAATTCTTTTCTCATTCATAGCGTTCTCAACGCTTTTGACAGTTTTGACTATTTTTCGATACTGAGCTATCTTGTCACTAGGCAGCTTACCCTAGGTGTTTTCAAACACAGGGTCTTGTATTACAAGCAGTAACGACTATTGACCATTGGAGGAATACATGGACACAAAGGTACTTGCAAATGCAGTACGCATTTTGAGCATGGATGGAGTGCAGAAAGCAAATTCGGGACACCCGGGCGCTCCCATGGGTATGGCAGACATCGCTGAGGTTGTATGGAGAAAGGCTATGCGCCACAACCCCAAGAACCCTGATTGGGCCAACCGTGACAGGTTTGTCCTTTCCAACGGTCACGCCTCAATGCTGCTCTATTCACTGCTGCACCTTACCGGGTATGACGTAACGCTGGAAGACCTCAAGCAGTTTCGCCAGTTGCATTCACGCACTGCAGGGCACCCTGAGTATAAGCTCACCCCGGGTGTGGAGACCACCACCGGCCCTCTTGGCCAGGGCATTGCCAATGCAGTTGGTATGGCACTTGCCGAAAAGAACCTTGCTGCCCAGTTCAACAAGGAAGGCCTCCCGATCGTCAACCATTATACCTATGCGTTCCTTGGTGACGGCTGTCTCATGGAAGGCATCAGCCACGAGGCTGCTTCCCTTGCAGGTACCTGGAAACTCGGTAAGCTCATTGCTTTCTATGACAACAATGGTATTTCCATCGATGGTTCGGTGAAGGGCTGGTTTACTGACGATACCGCCAAGCGCTTCGAGTCATATGGTTGGCAGGTTATCCGTAATGTGAATGGACACGATAGTGCAGCAATTGCCAAGGCTCTTGCAGATGCCAAGGCCAATACCACTGCTCCTTCCCTGATCATCTGCACCACCACCATCGGCTTCGGTTCCCCCAACAAGGGTGGAAAGGAGTCCTGCCATGGTGCTCCGCTCGGTGCTGATGAAGTCGCCCTTGCCCGCAAGCAGCTGGGTTGGGAGTATGACGAGGCTTTCTTCGTTCCCCAGGAAATCTATCAGGCATGGGATCTGCGTGAGCAGGGTCAGGCCTATGAGAACGAGTGGAACACGCTCTTTGCTTCCTACCAGAAAGCATACCCTGCAGAGGCTGCAGAGTTTGAACGCAGGATGAAGGGTGATCTGCCTACCGATTGGGAAGCAGCCTTCAATGATGTAGTCAAGCAGTGGCAGAGCGAAGGGGTCAAAGTGGCAAGCCGCAAGGCCAGCCAGATGACGCTCGATGTATTGGGCAAGCTTTTGCCCGAGATGATCGGCGGTTCTGCAGACCTTTCTCCCTCCAACCTCACCCAATGGAAGGGTGTACAGGATTTCGATCCTGAAACCGGCAAAGGAACGTATCTGCGCTTCGGTGTCCGTGAGTTCGGCATGGCCGCCATTCTCAACGGTCTTGCCCTGCATGGTGGATTCCTTGCCTATGGTGCAACCTTCCTGATGTTCATGGAGTATGCCCGCAATGCTCTGCGCATGGCAGCTCTCATGGGCTTGAGAAACGTCTATGTTTTCACCCACGACTCCATCGGTCTTGGTGAAGACGGTCCCACCCATCAGCCTGTTGAGCAAATTGCAAGCCTGCGCATGACCCCGAACATGGTCACTTGGAGACCTTGTGATGCTGTGGAGACTGCCTGTGCCTGGAAGAGTGCTGTCAAACGTTCCAACGGACCTACCGCTCTCTTGCTCAGCCGCCAGAATCTTGCCCCCCAGGCAAGAACCGATGAGCAACTCTCCCTGATTTCCAAGGGTGCCTACACCCTCTATGAATCGGGTGCAAAGCCTGAGGTCATTCTGATCGGAACCGGCAGTGAGGTCTCCCTCGCTCTGGAAGCTGCCAAGAAGCTTGCTTCCGAGGGCAAGGCTGTACGCGTTGTCTCCATGCCTTCTCCTGAGGTCTTCGAGCAGCAGGACGCCGCCTACAAGGAATCGGTGCTTCCTGCATCGGTAAAGGCCAGGGTTGCCGTTGAGGCTGCTTGGGCTGACTACTGGTTCAAGTATACTGGTCTGGAAGGCAAGATTGTCGGCATGAGAAGCTTCGGCGAGAGTGGTCCTGCTGAAAAGCTCTACGAGCATTTCGGCATCACTGCAGACAAGGTATATGAAGCAGCCGCTTCCTTGCTGTAGTCCCTGAGTCATCTACTATCTGCTGCCCGCTTTCTTCGGAAGGCGGGCAGTGTTGTTGTCATGCTCTTGGAGTATTTTTCTTGCTCCTTCGTACAGAGACGGTTAGGATGCAGCTATGGCAGGAGCAATCGATGCATTTCTGACAGCCCAATCGGCACGAAAGCAGAAAACACTTTGGTATGATGAGAAGAACTACTCTGTCTGGTATGCGCTACCTACCTGTCATCTTATCGTAGATTATTTTGATTATGGCGCTGTCGGCGAGGAGCTTTTCGATTACCGTCTGTATACCGCCTTCCAAAACACTGTTGTTTCACAAGGGTTGCCTGTGTACCGCCTGCTGCCTGAGGACGTGGTATGTGAAGCGTCCTCATGGATTGATCATTTGATTGATTTTCCCACAACCTATGCATCAACACAGGACCGGTCGCTCTCTGTTGCTGACTCATCGTTGTTGGAAGAATTTTTTGAGGAACGATTCTGTGAGGTCTATGGGAAAAATGCCCGCATGTATCTTGTGCGTGAGTTCCCGATTCCTTCCTTGCATGGCTCAACATACTCATTGGACTATGTTGTTGAGTATCTTGATGGAAGCAAGATTGCTGTTGAGGAGAACGGACTTAGCTATCATCATCCACAATTGATAGGCAAGGAGAGATATCGAAAGCAGTTGGAGAAGCAGAATATCTGCGCACTATTGGGCATTCGTCTCTACCGGTTTACAACTCTCGATTGCAGCCATCCCCAACTGGTCGATGACCAGATACGGTACTTTTTCGGAGAGAAGTGTCAGTTTCGTCCGGCCGGTCTGATGGTAGATCGAAGCTTTCAGCTCTACGAGCATCAGGTGGATGCAATCGAAGGAATCAGAAAGATGCGTGAGAGTGCGCCTGTACCGCATGCATTGCTTACTGTGCTGCCTACAGCCACCGGCAAATCCCGGATAGTTGAGGAGGATCTGGTTCTTTATCTTGCAGAGCGCCCTCAAGCAAGAGTGCTCATCGTTGGCCCAACGCATCGTGTGAGTATGGACTGGCTGAATCGGATGAAAGCATTGTTTGCGTGTAAGCCAATCTCCATTGGTACCGATCTTACGCATCAGATTGTTGTCGGTACATACCAGCTGCTCTGGCATGCATCGAGTATCCTGGACCCTAAGGCCTTTTCCTATCTTGTTGTCGATGAAGCCCATCATGCGGTTGCTCCGGTAATCCGTAGGAGTCTGCAATATTTTGAACCTGATTTCCTCATTGGCTTGACCGCAACCCCTCAACGGTTGGACAGAAAAAGGTTGGAAGAAGTATTTGGTGTTTTCCGCTCTCCCATTGATCTCCAACAGGCCATCGATCAAGGCATTGTTGCTAATGTCAGGGCATATCGGATTGAAACCAACCTAAATCTCAGTGAGGTTCGTTTCAATGGGAAGGATTACCTGAGTACTGACCTTGAACGCACCTTGGTGGTGGATTCCCGCAATCGCTTGATAGCAGAGGTTCTGAAACGTTACTTTACCGATGGGCAGAAGGGCCTTGTGTTTTGTGTCAATCTGGAACACACAAAGCAAATGGCTTCCTTATTGGTTGAAGCAGGTTTGTCCGCACGTGCGGTTGATGGAAAGACACGTGACATTGATACGGTTGTCAAGGAGTTCAGATTTGGATCGTTGCAGTACCTATGCAGTTGCAATCTGCTCACCGAGGGCTGGGATGTTCCTGAGGTTGAAGTCTTGGTAATGGCAAGACCCACCATTTCCAAGGTGCTGTATGTCCAACAATTGGGGAGGGGGCTGAGAAAAACCACCAAGAAGCAAGACCTCTTTGTTATCGATGTGGTTGATCAATATGGCTCCTTGGCTCGTCCTTGGAATGCCCACGCCCTTTTTGGTATACCGTACTACACTCCATTCGGACTGATACACAAAGAATATCATGTGGGGGATTCCATTCATGTGCTTGGGCTCAGCGAGACTGTCCGAGCACTGGTTCCGATTGATATCACTACATTCGAACAAGTCTATGAGGGATACCTGGATGAGGAACAGACCGCAAGAGAGTTATATATCGGCACACAGACATTGCGAAATTGGGTACGGAATGGCAGTGTGCATGCAGATCTTTCCCTTCGTCTTGGGTCCAGAACCATCTACTACTTCCATTCGGATTCAATAGACAAGATTCGTGAAACAAGGCAGTTGGGAATACACACCGATGAGACATTGAAAGAGGACTTCCTGTCGTTCGTCAGGGAAAAGAATTATACGTTTTCCTTCAAGATGGTTTTCTTGGAAGGCTTGCTTTCTTTGATGAACCAGCATGGAGAAGCTAAATTGGAAGAGGTATTGGAGTCATACCGCACGTTCTATACCCGTAGACTGGATGCTGGCTTGCCGGTTGACAGACCGAACTGTATCTACACCCGTGAATTTCTTGCAGATACCCCTGCTTTGAAACGGAGCATGCTGGCCAACCCGTTTGAGAAGTTCGAACGCAAGCGTTTTGTCAGCTATGTGAAGGATCTCGGGCTTATTGCATTGAACCCGCTTCTGTTCCACGCTCTTTCCACGCAAGAAATCAAGGAAGTGATTGCCCTCATCGATCAACATCTGCAAGAATACTACCAAGACCTGGGAGGATCGCCCAATGCCGGACTACTATGAGTATCATGCCGAACATTTTCTCTCCACCACCAAGGATATCGATATGGGAATGCAGTACCAGATGTTTTTGCCTTACCTCAAACCAGGCGCCCATATCCTGGATGCAGGATGTGGCAGTGGGCGGGACAGCCTTGCCTTCCATCTGCTTGGCTATGATGTGGAAGCCTTTGACCTGAGCCCTGCCATGGTGGAAGCAGCAAAGGCCCTGACCGGGCTTGAAGTACGGTGTCTCTCCTTCCAACAGATGGACTACGAAGCAACATTTGATGGCATCTGGGCCTGTGCATCGCTGTTGCATGTGCCAAAGACAGAGCTTGTAGATGTCTTTGGGCTGCTGCATCGTGCACTTATTGAAAATGGAATTCTCTACTGTTCCTTCAAGCTTCGCGAGACAGACTTCTCCCAGGATGGCAGAAACTTCACCTGTTTTACTCCAGGCTCTTTCCAAACCTTTATAGACCAAGCAGGGGGCTTTTCCCTTGTGACCCAAAAGCAAAGCAATGATGTTCGCCCGGGTAGGGAACAGGAACTCTGGCTGAACGCCGTACTCAGGAAAATACCTGCTTCGAGCCAATCTCAAGAAGGGAAGTGACCCACTCCTCGCTGAGTGCAAGCAGGGTTTTGTGACTGGGCTCGATCAGGCGTTTCATGCATTGGGAAAGTTTGACTTGGCCATACCAGCGTTTGGGCATGTTTGATACTGTTGCAAAAGCACCTGCCAATGCCCCATAGATGGCGGCATTCGTATCAGCATCACCGGCATGCATCACTACATCCACCATCCCTTGCTCAAACGAGGGCGCATGCAACAGGGTATGGAAAGCAAGCTGGAAGGCAATGAGCACCCATCCCTTCAAAGGACCATCCATGTCATTGGGGAGTTCCGTCTCAGCCTTGAGCAATGCATCGATGACCACTTGTTCGGTCACATAGGTAGGAGCAGTTTCAACCACATAGTCGTACACAGCCCGAATATCCCAACCCTTGCCGATGGCCAGACTGAGGGCAAGCACGAAGAGACGGTTGCAATCCCTGCATACCGGATGCACATGGGTGATGGCGCAATCGAGATCGGAGAGACGCATCATCCGCTTGAAACTCAGCGTACTCCCCATGATTCCCAAAGGAACCGCGCGCATCAAGGCGCCATTGGCCTGGCTCTTGGGGCTGACAAGTCCCTCAAGGGCCCCATAAATGGTGACACCGATATCCAGGGGGCCGGCATCTCTCCAACGTCGATAGGATTTCCTGGCAGCTTCCTGGGAGTAGCCCCCCTCAGCGAGAATACTCTGGATCATCATGATGACCATCTCACTGTCATCGGTGATCTGCTGGGCACTTCCCACAGAGCGTGAGGTAGTGTCCATCTCCCAAATACCTTCGGGGAACGCTTTTGTCACATCCTTCTCACGTTTGAACTCTGTTTGGGCACCAAAGGCATCTCCGACAAAACTACCAACCAAGGCTCCCAACGCACGGTCATAGACTGTTGTCAATGTGCTGCTCCTTGGTCTCATTTTAACATAAAAGGAACTGAGAGAATAGAAATCAATGCTCAATGGGATGGATATATTGTCACAAGCAGCAAAAAAGCTGGATTGGATGCTTTACCGAAATCTCCCAGCTTCGATTATGCACCGCATCCTCACATCCGAGCGTCGCTCCGTTGCTTACCAAGGTGAACTGTTGCGTATGGAACCGACGGTGGCAGGTTGGGCAAAGGCAAAGAAGGTTTTCCATCCTATCCGGGCCATTCTCGTGTAAGGAAAGTATATGATGAGCATCTGCGTTGAGGTACTTCCACTGTTCGGTTCGAGGGAGGGTTCGTATCCAGCCAGGACGATACACACGCGTACCACAAATCTGGCATTGGTAGTCATAGAGGCACTTGACCGCTTCTTTCAAAGAGGTCGTGCTGTAATAATAGATACGTCTTCCAAGCTTGATGGATTGCTGTTGCTCGTCAGCACCCAGCATGCTCAACAGCTTGCCATCCACTGTTTTTTCACTGGATTTCTGCAACAATGTTTCCGCAATCCAATACGAAGCTTCAATTCGATCGGTGCGGTAGTCCGGATCCTTTTCCTTTAGCATCATAGGGGAAATGGGTTCCTCTGTTGGGTGTGAAAGCAGCCAATCGCGTACATAGCAATAGAGCAAGGAGAATGCTGGGTCGTCATGAAGATGAGCAAGAAGGGTGGAAAGAGCAGTAGAGAACGGACAGAGCTCGAAATATCCATGATGTGCTCTGGTGAGTCCGAGGTAGTGGGCGATTCCCATCGCCTGATACCCATGTGAGTCGGCACTGTCCAATCCGAGACAGCGCTCGTCAAGCTGGCGGAATCCAAGCCGGGTGAACAGCCAGTGATACACGACCGATGCTCGCATCTCATCCGAGTAGAGAGCATATTCTCGTGTTCGTTCTGATCGCTGGAGTTTCGGAAACGCATCCATGGATTCATCCTAGCAGCTACTTGACTTGTTGACCAGCTTTCTTTTGATGGGAATGGTATGACACCTGTACCTATAGCAGATAAACATTACAAAGAAAATCGTGAATTGAGGGCATATAACGGCATTTACCTATGACATATCAGATTGTATCCTATGGATAAAGAAAGGGCTTTTGGCAGTAGTACACCATGACATGAGCAAGGGGGTGCAATCACTCCCCAAATGAGGTGCATGATGCAAACAAGACAACGAGTTGCACTGGTTCTTCTGATTCTGCTGTTCGTCGCACCACTTCTGTTTGGTATCGGTGCAGTCACCGTTGAATCCTTCGTCTACAAAGGCCTTGATGATGACAAGGTGGGAAGCGGCGGAAACACACGTGCTGATGGGGTACAGGATGCCCATTTTGTCCTGACGCTCAAACTCTCATCCCCAGCCCAGGTCAAAAGCCTGAAGCTTCAGCTTACAGACAAACAGGGGAATCTGCTCGATGCCTACTACCAGAGCAAGGACTATGGGTTTGCCTGGATCCTGGGCGTGTACCAAGGAAGGCAGATGCTCAATCCGATTCCAGCCAATAATCTGGGCGTCCAGATAGGAACTGTGACGTTTGACCTGTACGCACATGACAGCGGGGTGTTCCAAGAGGGAGCATCCTTCAGGCTTGATATCGAGACCTCCCAAGGAAATACCCGTACCTCCATTACCCTCGGGGAGGAACGGGAGGTCGAGAAACCTGGAGCTACTGTGCAGAAGGTGTATTCGGTTGCTCTTATCGATCGGGTTCTCTTCCGAGGTTTTGATGCGGACAAGGTCGGTAGCTGGGCAACCACCAAAGCCGATGGTTCGCAAGATGCTCATTTCACTGCCGTATTGCAGCTGCCTCCATCCACTGAGATCCAAAGCATGGTGCTGACCCATACTGATGCACTGGGAAACTCGCTTGGTTCCTTCTGGAACAGCCGAGACTATGGCTCTGCATGGATTCTGGGTGCCTACATCAATGGGGTGTTCATCAATCCAACTCCCGGCTCCTCCCATGGTCGTTACTCCGGCGATGTTGTAGTGGAACTCTATGCCCAGGACAATGGGGGCTTCCAGAAACACGAGTACTTTGTTCTGGATATTGTCACTGACAAGGCAAGGATGCGCTCACACTTCATTCTGCTCGACCCTGATTCCTCTCCCGCACGTGCCTCAACACCTCCAAGCGTCCCCTCCCAGCCGAGCATCAGCAGCTTGCGATGGGTAGGATTCGATGCAGATAAAGTGGGGTATTGGGACCAAGTGACAGCAGATGGAAGTCGCGATGGGCACTTCGTGCTTACCCTCTCTGTACCTCCAAACAGTACCATCGACTACCTGTCATTGCATCTTGCACATCCCAACGGTACCCGCTATCCCTCCTACTGGTACACAGACAGCACGTATAGTTGGGTTTTGGGAGCATATCTGCATGGGAACCTGCTCAATGCAGGAAGACAGAAGCCTCTGGCTCGATCTCTTTCTGGAACGGTGGTATTCGACTTGTATGTTGCCAGTGATGGAAGCATGGTTTCGGGGACCTACTATCTTTTGGACGTGTCCATCAACGGCAAGATCTATACCACATCTGTTACTATATGACGACCATGATGGCAAGACACTCCACCGCTGAGCATCTTTGATGCCCAGCGTATGGTTCAGGTGTTTCCATCTGGTATTACTTGATCGGCTTACCAGTTCGGAGATAATCAGCTCTCTACTTGCTCAGAGGAATCGACAGCTCGTTCTTCCTTTGCCTTCAGTCGGTGCGGATCACGATAGATGACCGGACTTGCACCGAAGAGGAAGTCATCCTCAAAGGCAGTCCTTTCCATTTTCATCAGTTCCTTGGCGATGGTGGTGACATTGCGCCTGAACTCCGGACTGTTGATCTCCTCCACCTTTTTGCCCCGCTGCTTGCGGTAGTGCGAGTAGTGTTTCCAGAGGCTGTTGGTCATTTTCGCTGTTGTGGAGGGACGTCGCAAGAGATCCAATACCTGGGCTCTGAATGTCGGCTCGAATTGGGCAAAGTCAGCTTTGCTCAAGGAGGCGAGCGTCCGTCCCATTTCCCTTGCCCACGTGTTGTCCAACTCCTGGCAGAGGAACTTGAGTGCATACCAAGCCTCATACAGCTCTTGCATGGAGGAAAGCTCGTGGCCGCTGAACCAGACGAAAGCCAAGAGCCTCCGTCGCCAGTCCCACCACTTCAACGGGCTTTGCAGGTCGCTTGAGGGGATGAGAAAGAAACCCTCGTTGAGCAGGAGCGAGCCGAAGACGCCAGGAGGATTTCCTCGTTTGGTATTCTTGAGTGTGGTGCGATAGACACCACAGGAAGGACTGCCGTCCATATAGATGAATGCTTTTGCATTGCAGCGGCGAAGCACCTCAAGGCATTCCAAAGAGCCTTCTTTCATCTCCTTGGTGACCAAGCGTCCTCCGCGGTTCTTTACCTCGGCTTCTCCGGTCCAGACATCCTCTCCTGTTCCTCCCGAGAGGTGCACCGGATCGCGGGTAACCCCAAGACCGGCTTGGCATTCAGGACATACCGGACAAAAGATGAAGTCGTGTTTCTCTCTTCCCAAAGCCGAAAGGACATCGATGCCTTTTCCGTTGTATCGTACAGGACCTCCCATGGCACACAGGCTGATGCCGATGGGGATCTTCTCAGTCAGAACGATTGTCTTGTGTTCCATACAGTTCCTCGCTTGTGTTTATTGTAGCATCGGCGCATGGGAAGGGAAACAGAAATTCATACGCTTTGCAGATGCTCAGGAAGGGTGTAGGATAGGGTATGGATATCCAAACGTTCTTCGCATCGTTTCCCGAGTCCTACAAGATCTATCTGGTGGTCAATGAGGTAATTGACGCACTGGGGCCTTCCGTTGCGCAGATAACCACGAGTCAGATCAGGTATACCTCTTCCCATCACTTTGCCTACCTGTGGATCCCCGGTAGGTACCAGAAAGGCCGGGTGGCTCCCTTGGTCCTGAGCATTCCTCTTCCCTATGTGGATGCGACGGTGGAATGGAAAGAGGTGGTGGAGGTGAATCCCAAGGTATTCATGCACCACAAGGAGCTGTGGACAAGCAGCGATCTCGACCACCATGTGGTTCACCTGTTGCGGTCTGCCTATTCGGGAGAACCTCATGCGCGATAAGCGCTTTGTAGCCGAGCATCGGGGAGGGTTGCTGACGCTCGAGGACCATCGATGCTTGATGAAGTGGGCACTTGCGATGACCGAGCATCTGAAGGCTTCTCTTTTCTTTCCCGTCGAGCCTCTTCTCAATGATGCCCTCCAAGTGGGAAAGCTGTGGAGCGAAGGCTTGGTCGCAACCGGAGAAGCCATCAAATGGAGCAGGGCGGTGCACAAGTATGCACAAACCGTTGAAGATCCTGCCTCCAAGGTATTTTGCCGTGCAGTCGGTCATGCGGTGGCAACCGCCCATATGGCCGACCACTGCCTTGGCCCGGTGTACTACGGCAGAAAGCTGATGAACCTGCTTGCTCTGGATGCAGAGCAGGAGTTTGCTTGGCAGAAGGCAAAACTCGGGGAAGTATGTCCGAATCTTTACCCGTTCATCCTGCAGGTGATGCAGGAAAAACTACAAAGTCGGAAGTGAAATGACGATAATCTCGGAAGTAGGATGGCAATTGGTTCGGCAACAAATGGGAGAATCCGTTTACGGGGAAGGAGGCTTCAACGGAGAATCCTATCGATTCCCACGGAAAATAGTGGGACAAGCCTTCCAAGAGCTCTTTCTCATCGTCTACAATCACCAGAGTATACATAGTTCTACTCTACTACACTATTTGGGCGAAAATGTCAAAAATTGATACCCGATGTCAAGCTATTCGTTCTGGTGTTTTGCCCAGATGGCCAAGAGAATGAGGATACTGAGAAGGAGGAGGGGTTACATGAAAGAGACTCGAATCTGCATCATTGGTGGCGGTGGACGCCTCTGGGCCATCCAATTCATGAAAGATCTTGCGTACAATACCATGACCCATGGGACACTGGTCCTGTACGATATCGATAAGCAGGCTGCCCGCAACAACGTAGCAGTAGCCGAACAGGTACTGCGGGTGAACAACAGCGAAGGCCGTTTTGCGGTGGTTGCCATCGACGACCTTGGCGAGGCGCTCAGTGGCTGCGACATGGTCATCATCTCCATTGAGCCCGGCAAGACATCATGCCGCTACGGAGATCTGGTTCTGCCAGAGGAGTATGGCATTTTGCAGTCGGTCGGTGATACCACCGGCCCCGGTGGCATCATGCGTGCCCGTCGTGCCCTTCCCATCTTCTTCGACCTTGCAAAGAAAATCGGGCAGTTCTGCCCCGATGCCTGGGTGATCAACTATACCAACCCGATGACCCTCTGCACCGCGGCCCTTTACAAGGCCTTCCCCGCCATCAAGGCGCT
>Ga0265295_1001487_pt1 | contig 41039 bp, 43 predicted proteins | sample Munlansysbiofilm_FD_192503 | JGI IMG/M metagenome (GOLD analysis project Ga0265295, IMG submission 192503) | Leachate microbial communities from a municipal landfill in Southern Ontario, Canada - Methane capture system biofilm | ecosystem: Engineered > Solid waste > Landfill > Unclassified ... | reverse complement strand
CATTAATGAATTTGGATAGTTCTGTTTTCGGATGACTCCTAAATAAAATGTGAACATGATCTGAATCGTGGTTCCACTCAATTAAGGTAATATGATAATTAGTAGCTATATTTTCAAAAATCTCTTTTGCACGATTAGAAATGTCATCTGTAAAGACTTCACGTCTATATTTAGTGACTAAAATCAAGTGATACGACAACATAAAGACTGAATGTAAATTTGTGTCTAATTTTAACATTATATAGCCTTCTTTCCGTAATTATACCGAATGTTTATTATATTAATATTATACCATATTTCATATGTAATATTCCACATAAAAAAACAAAAAAATTAATTCATCCCGCTACCTATAGAGGAAGGGGACTTCTTGATTAGATTGTTAAAAAATAAACAGTCATAACTCTCAAAAAAAGAACCATTAAGAGGATTTAAATCTCCTTATAATGGTTCTTTTAAATTATTAAATTGACTTAAACAATGTTGTTGCTTAAGCTTCCTATTTAAAACCACTCTACCACTCATCAGAGAATCGATAAAGAGATACCACGTAGGACTGCTCTCTCCATCAATCATACATTAGTCTTTTTTAAATATTGTTAACATTTTCGCACAACTCTTCATTAATGTCAATAGATTAAACGATATTTAAAACTAACAAATGACAAAAAACTAATCTTCTAGGTGAATTCTGGTAATCGTTTTAAGTCTTAGGTCTAATAAAACTGCATTGAGCTGATTTTTGGTGGCAGCTACCACATTAGATAAAGAATAGCCGTATAAAAACCTATTGACTACAATTTCCTTGTCAACCCCAATAACGCCATCGAGTGGTCCTGTCATACCGACATCCGTAATGTACAATGTCCCTTTTGAAAGTGCCCTCTCATCAGCTGTTTGAATGTGTGTGTGTGTGCCAACCACAGCAGATACTCTTCCGTCTAAAAAATGACCTAAAGCAACTTTTTCAGACGTTGCTTCTGCATGAAAATCGACAAAAACATAGTCAGATCGGACTTCTTTAATAATTTTATCAATTTCGTGAAAAGGCGACTCTAAATTTGCATTCATGAACGTTCTACCTAAAGCATTAATGACAAGTAGCGTTTGATTGTTATACTTAATCAAATCATACCCTTTTCCAGGGGCTTGTTTGAAGTTTATGGGTCTAACAACGTGCGAATCATCGATAAAACTCGTTAATTCATTTTGTCCAAATACATGGTTGCCCATTGTTACACAAGAAACACCTTTTTGCATGAGCTCTTTGTAAAATTTTTGAGTAATACCTCTGCCATTATTTGCGCTATTTTCAGCATTTACAATGACTAAGTTAGGCTTATGAATTGCTTTGAGTTCTTCGATGTTATCCAAAAATATCTTTCTTCCGGGTTCACCATAGATGTCTCCTACAAATAAAATTTTCATGTTGACCTCCTTGTAAAGAAAAAGGAGCTTTCGCCCCTTTATTTTGCAATATCTGTGGCACGTGTTTCTCTAACAACAGTCACTTTGATGGTTCCTGGGTATTGAAGGGTTGCCTCAATTTGTTCTTTAATTTCACGTGCTACTTTAAATGTTGATGAATCATCAATTTCATCCGGTTTAACAATGACTCTTATTTCCCGACCCGCTTGGATTGCGAATGAGCGTTCTACACCAGCTACTTTATTTGAAATTTGTTCAAGTTGTTCAAGACGCTTAATGTAATTATCCATTGATTCACTTCTTGCACCCGGTCTTGCAGCACTCAATGCATCTGCAGCTGCTACTAATACTGCAATGATAGATTCAGGCTCTTTATCACCATGGTGTGAAGCAATTGCGTCGATGACTTCTTTCGGCTCGTGGTATCTTGAAACCAATGAAACACCAATTTCAACGTGTGATCCCTCGACTTCGTGATCAACTGCCTTACCGATATCATGCAATAATCCAGCACGTTTAGCAAGTACTTCATTCTCACCTAATTCTGCGGCAAGTTTCCCTGCTAAGAATGCAGTTTCAATTGAATGTTTCAATACGTTTTGACCGTAACTGGTTCTAAAACTCATACGACCTAGTAATTTCACTAAATCTGGATGTAGTTTACCAATACCAGTCTCGAAAACAGCATTTTCTCCTGCTTCTCTGATAAACATGTCGACTTCTTGTTGGGCTCTTTCAACCACTTCTTCGATACGACCTGGGTGAATTCTTCCATCTTCAACTAATGATGTTAATGCTCGTTTAGCAATTTCACGTCTGACTGGATCAAATCCACTTAAGACGACTGCTTCTGGTGTATCGTCAATGATTAAGTCAACACCGGTTAATGCTTCAATGGTGCGAATATTACGTCCTTCTCGGCCGATGATTCGCCCCTTCATTTCATCTGTTGGTAGCGTCACAACTGAAACAGTTCTTTCGCTTGTTGTTTCACTTGCGTATTTTTGAATAGCAAGTGTTAATAGATTTTTCGCTCTGCTATCTACTTCAACTTTTGCTTTTTCTTCCTCATCTTTAATGTAAAGAGAGATTTCTTCTGCCATATCATGTTTAACTCTTTCCATGATGATAGCCTGTGCTTGCTCTGTGGAAATTCCTGAAATTTCCATTAATTTCGATTCTTGTTGCTTTAAAATGTCTTCCACTTTGCTATTTAATTGTTCAAGTTCTTGTTTTTTATCATCAAGTTTAACTTCTTTTTGACCTAAAAACTCTTCTCTTTTATCTAAGTTAGCAGATCTTCTATTTAACATTTCATCACGTTGAGTTATCTTTGTTTCCAAATCAATAACTACTTGTTTACGTTCTTTCATGTCACGTTCGAATTCGCGCTTTTGATTATATATATCCTGGCGCGCTTCTAAAATAGATTCTTTCTTAAGTTTTTCAGCTTCTTTTCTTCCATCTTCAACAATTTTCTCAGCGGTTTCTTTAGTAGCTCTTAGGCTTTTTTCGTGCATCTTTACACGTATGATAAAACCTGCTACAGTCCCTACTGCGATTCCAAGCAAAACGGAGACGATGATTTCTGTTAACATCGTTAAGTCCTCCATTTTTTAGTTTTGTTTCTACATAAATTTTAAAAGTAATTTGAGCGTTCTTTATCTAAAACAACATCTAATTGAGATAATCAATTCATTGTATACTACTCTTTAATTATATAGTAGTTATGCCATTTAGTCAACGCATTACATTTCATCTTTTATTTTAAATTTATATATAGTATAATAATAGAGATGAAACGAGGTTTACTATGAAAAAATATCAAAAAACATCTAAATTTAATTGGATTTTGAAACACAAATTGCTTGTTTTTGTTTTACTAGTGCTTGTTGTACTACCATTAATTATGATACCATCAATTTACATAATTCAGTACAACTCCAACAAGCCCATCTTATTTGAAGATAAAAATGCTGAAGTCACTTCACTCAAGAATACGCCGTTTGAACTTAATTATCAAGTCATTGAAATGCGTGAAACTTCAGATGACTTAACGGGTGGCTATTATAGAGTGCGTTATACATTGACTAAGAAAACGACTGTTAATTCGATTTCAAATGTAAAGTTAACCTATCAAATGTCTACAAACTGGGATCGTTACACTGCTAATTCTACAGAACAAATCAATCCAATCGGTTCACAACGAATTGCACAAATTAATTTCAACTATGACCTAAATCAATCCGTCTTACCCTTCGTAAAAGTTGGAATACCTGTACTTTATGTAAAAATTGCATACACAGAAACCATTTTAAATAATGAATTTGAAAAAGTTGTATACATTAAACTACCGTATAACTACGTTGATCATGAAACTGTTATTATTCCTGCATAATTATTAATTTCGAACAAAAGGGTATCTCCGCAAAGAGATACCCTTTTTTTTTATTTTAAATGATAACTTTGTCTTACTTTTGTTTCGATCGCCTTGGAGATATCTGCATGTGTTTCTAAAAATTCTTTTGCATTTTCTCTGCCTTGTCCGATTTTTTCGCCTTCATAAGCATACCAAGCGCCGCTTTTCTTAACGATGTCTAGATCTGAGGCTAAATCAACCAGTTCTCCCATTTTTGAAACACCTTTTCCATAAACAATGTCGACCGTTGCAGTCTTGAATGGAGGTGCAACTTTGTTTTTAACAACTTTAATGTTTACTTTGTTCCCAACGATGTCAGTCCCAAGTTTAATTTGCTCAGAACGTCTAATTTCCAATCGAACCGACGCGTAGAATTTAAGGGCTCTACCACCAGAAGTTGTCTCTGGGTTTCCAAACATAACCCCAACTTTTTCTCGAATTTGATTGATAAAAATGGCAATTGTGTTGGTTTTACTAATGATCCCAGATAGTTTACGCATTGCTTGTGACATCAAGCGTGCTTGTAGGCCTACGTGAGAATCCCCCATTTCACCATTGATTTCCGCTTCCGGAACTAAAGCAGCTACAGAGTCAACAACCACAATCCCCACTGCGCCACTTCGAATCAGTGCTTCTGCAATTTCAAGGGCTTGTTCTCCAGTGTCAGGTTGAGACAAAATCAAATTGTCAACATCAACCCCCAACGCTTTTGCATATTGTGGATCTAACGCATGTTCAGCATCAATAAAAGCTGCAAAACCACCCGCTTTTTGTACTTCAGCAATTGCTGACAAGGCAAAGGTCGTCTTACCTGAACTCTCTGGGCCGTAGATTTCGATGATTCTTCCTTTAGGATATCCACCAATACCAAGTGCTACGTCCAGTGAAATTGAACCAGAAGGGCTTGAGTCCACATGACGGTCTGCCTCATCTCCAAGTTTCATAACAGACCCTTTACCATATTGTTTTTCTATTTGTTTCATTGCATTGAGCAATGCTTCCTGCTTTTTCACGTCCATAATATTCCTCCTTAATTAATACATACAACCTACTGGTCATTTTTACTTTTAAATAGATTCAAAGACTAAATGTCTGTTTTTGTAAAAATACTCAACACCTGATAATACAGTCATAACCAAGGCAACCCATAGTAAAACATTTCCAAGCCACTCTGTTAGACCAAAATCATTAAACAGTAATACAGTTAATGCGATAACGGTCGAAACCATCTTTAGTTTGCCAAACATACTGGCGGCAATTACACGACCTTTTTCAACCGCGAGTAATCTAATACCTGTAACGATAAATTCCCGAGCTACGACAATCAACGTCATCCACCACAAAACTCTATTTTCTGTTTGAAGGTATAAAAACGCTGTTAGAACCAAAAGTTTATCTGCAATCGGATCGGTGAACTTGCCAAAAGTAGTCACTTGATTGTTTTTTCTTGCAAGATAGCCATCTAGAAAATCTGTAAAACTAGCTAAGACAAACAGTATTGCAAACAAAAGTTGCCCTAAGTTGAGACTAAAAATTGTATCTGTTGTTTTAAGTGGTTCAATCATTAAAATGATGACCATGATTGGAATGGCCACCATGCGACTTAAAGTCAATTTATTGGGTAGTGTCATACATCATTCTCGCTTTCAATTTATTTTAACATATTTTCGGTTTAATAGTTGCATTTTAGTAACTCATTTGGTATAATTTGAGTTGCTTATCACGGGAGGTGACATCATGGCTAACATCAAACAACAAATCAAGAGAAACAAAACTAATGAAAAACGTAGACTAATTAATGCTTCATTCAAATCTTCTACTAAAACTGCAGTTAAAGCAGTAATAAAGGCAGTTGAGGCAAAAGACAAGGAAAAAGCTTTAGTAGCAGTTGCTTATGCAAATAAGAAATTGGATAAGGGACAAGCTAAGGGTATTTACCATAGAAACTATGTCGCCAACCACAAATCACAATTAGCAATCCTAGTTAACAGTCTATAATCACATCATTGATGTGATTTTTTTTATCTAAATTTGTACAGTTTCTCGATTTCTAAACGATTCCCGTATTGAGGTACAAGTTTCACATGAGATGCCAATGGTCCTCTCGGTGGGTATTTAGGGTTATATCCGATAACGTTGATGTAAGCATCCGTGGTATCGCGCTCTTTAATCATTTGTAATAGAACATGCAAGGTAGCCTTGATATCATCAATGGCTCTGTGCGTGTTTTTTATTTCTACGCCATATGTAGACACAGCATTATCCAATTTGTGCGGATAAGGGTGGCGATCTTTGTAAAGTGCCATGACGTCCAAAAGATCGTTGTTGATTTCAAATAAAGGGTCTAATTGGCGACGATAAAGCGCCTTCAAAAAGCCATAATCAAACGAGATATTATAAGCCACTAAAAGGGTTTTTTCATCATATAATCGATGTAGTGCCTCAAAAGCTTCTTCTTCACTTACGCCTTGTGTTAACAACATATCATCGGTGATATTGGTGATTTCAGTAATTTTTGTAGGAAGTGGCTTGTCTTGTCTAATTAATACAGACAATTCACTTTCCAAACGATACTGCATCATAGTCGGGTCCCTTTTCAGTAAAACCGCACCAATTTCAATGATGCGCTCTGTGTTAGGGTATAACCCGGTGGTTTCAAAATCAAATAATAAGATTTTTTCATATTTTTCTACTAACATAGTTAAACCTCCAATAAGAATAGTTCTAATCCTAGTTTTTTATCGATACGGCCGGACTTAATATCATAATCCAGATTGGAAAGTCTTTCATACAAGGACTCCAAGTCTGTTTTTTTAATCTGTTGAGCATTTTTAACCATGTAATAGGCTTTATTAGACTTAACACCAAAATAAGAAGCGATCATGTCTTGTGTATAACCTTTATCTATTAACTGCCTAGATTGGATGGTTTCTTTTAATTTGATTGAAATCGATGAGATGATTCTTATTGGGTCTTCGTTTTTTTCTAATAGGTCATAGTATACTTCTAAAATGCGTTTTTTATTTTTCGCAATAACTGCATTCGTCAACTCAAATATATTTTCTTCCAAGTTTCTACTTACAAGCTGTTTAATGTCTTTCAACGTGATGCGTTTTTCATCAAATGCAAACAGTTTTAACTTAGATATTTCATTATTCAATAGTGAAACGTCATAATTAGTTCTTTCTAATAGTTCGTCGATTGCAACCTCTTCAATTTGGTATTTAAGCGCGTTAAACTGAGTCTTAACGTAAGGTTTGAACGCGTCTTTATCCATGTCCTTAACTGTTTCAATCCGAATGTATTTTTTAGCTTCCTTAACCACATTCAAGCTGGAATCCAGTCCCTTAGTTGTCATAAATATGACGGTTGTATCTTCATTAGGACTATGAAAATATCTGATTAAATCAGGGAGTAAGTCATCTTGCTTATCTTCATGAAAAAACCATGGATTCTTCACCTTGATGATTTTTTTATCCGCAAAAAAAGAAATTGTGTTCATTTCCTGTAATAATTGGTCCATAGATTGTTCGCTTAAATCATAAGATAAGACATTGAATGGATCCACGTCCAAAGTTTTAACCAACGACTCCACAGCGTTATCGACTAAAAACATATCATTGCCGGTATATAAGTAGATTAAATCTGGCATGAAAATCGCCCACTTTCTATGTACAATTATACTACAAATAAGGTTTTTTGTGTATCATAATGCGACATTTCCGTCTATAAAAATCAAACACGACGGTCACAGTATGATTTTCTTTAGTTTGGAAAATCTCAATGTTGCGATTATGGTATCTTTTTACAATTTCAATATCTGGATGGCCGAAAGCCCCTTCTTTGGATGAGACAACCACAAACTTTGGCTTTACTTTATCTAAAAACAATTCACTCGATGAAGTCTTTGACCCGTGGTGTGGTGCTTTCAATACATCACTTTTTAGATTTTCTTGGTAGACATCCACTAATGCTTTTTCTGCTTCTTTTTCGATGTCTCCAGTAAATAGATAGGTAAGGGCTTGGATTTTTGTTTTGATCACTAACGAATTATTATTTAATGACTTAAAATCTTTCACTGGTCCTAGTACGTCCACTTTTATACCTCCACAAAAAAAGGTGTCACCCATTGAAATAGTTTGTGTAGTCGTATTGGTCTGTCTAAGTGAATTAACCAAAGATTCTTCTTCATACTCACTGATTAAGATTTTTTTAACCGTCATTTTTTCAATTAATTCAAATGCCTTCAAGTAATGGTCTTCATGACCATGTGTAATCACTAAATAGTCAACAGTCTCAATATGATTTTGTCTTAAGTAATTGAAAACATCTCCATAGGCATCTAAAACCATCACACAACGGTTATGCTTCGCTTCAATGATACTTGTATCCCCTTGTCCGACTGCTAAAAACGTTACCTTATCATAGGGGTTTAGCAGTCTAATGTTTGGCAAACATAAGATGAAATATAACAAAATTAACCCTTTCATCCATTTCAAAAGTGCGTTTCGTTCTAAATAGAAATACCCCCATAAAACTAAATAGACCAAAACGTATATGCCATTTATAGCTGGTATTCTGATGCCAAACTGATTTTGTTCAATCGTGTTCAATAGAGTTAAGATGAAGGTGAAACCTTCCTCTAATGTGACGGCAATAGGTTGATACAAACTAAGCCATGACAGCGGCAAAATGGTATAGGCGAATACCGACATTACAAGTGGTGCCAAAAGAAAAGCAATTGGAAAAACAGCGGTCTGAAAGCTAGATATAAAAGGTAATATCAAAAGCTGTACATAAAAAGTTGTTTGAACTGTCTTTAAGAAAGTTGTTTTTTGTCCTTCAAGTATAAAATAAAAACTCGTCAAAAAAGTCAACACGAATGCCGTTTGGAAAAACATGGCTGGATTCACAAGGACCATCAGAATGAATGTGATTGAAAGCGCATCTAGCCTTGTGATATGTTTGTGATGACTTCTCGAAAAATCAAAAATAACAAATTGTAACGACGCCCTTAAAAGCGAGATTGGTACTCTAGTCATAAAAAGATATAAAGCCAAGACACTTGCGTTTAAAACCGTTTTAGTCTTTGGTTTAAAGGGTTTAATTAAAAAACCTAACACACTCATCATGATTTGAATGTGAAGACCAGACAAAACAAACAAATGACTTAACCCTAAATTCGAAAATGTGGTTTTGTTCTCAAAGGCATAAGTGCCCAATACTAAGCTTTTGACAAAGTAACGTGCATTTTTCGGGAGTGTTTCAACGTATGTTTCAATCGATTGTATGAGTTTATAAGGACTTTTGTTAATCTCGACTAGCTCATAATCCGGATAAAGAAAGTATCCGTACACCTGTTTGGATTCATAATATAATTTCAAGTCAAACCCGTATTCAAACAGTGAGCTTTGATAGCGTTTAGGCGCTTGGTTCACTTTTATGATTGAACCTACTTCTAACAGCATATTGCTGGTTAAATGATACTTGTCTCGCCCGTTTTTCAACGTGTAACGATAGGGTTTAGATTCATCTACATATAGGACTTCATAATGACCTTTTGGTTCATGCTTTACCCATTGATTCAAAGTCATGATGCCAAATCCAAGAAATGCAAACCCAATCGCCAAGTATCTTAAGCGGTGTTTTCGGATAAAGTAGTAAAAAACAAATACGAGCACAAGGTATATGACAGAACAATAGGTTAAGACACCAATCAAACACCCAATCGCCAAAAGATGGTGATTAGATGGTAATAAATCTTTTAAGTTTTTCAAAAGTTTGTTCACCAATACCTGAAACATTTTTTAACGCTTCGATCGCTATAAAAGCACCATTTTGATTACGATAATCCACAATTCTATTCGCTGTTACTTCTCCAATTCCAGGCAAAGTCATCAATTCTATAATAGATGCTTGATTGATATTTATTTTAACCAACGCTACCTCATCAAGTCTAGGGATTTCAATCCTCACCGCTTCCAAAATAGGTTCACTTAAATTAAATGAGGTTAAATCCGCTTCTAACGTTGGTCCTAATGCGTAGTTGAAAAGCGTTTGATAAGTCGTCCCCTTTTGAACTTTGTAAACCCCTGGGAGATTAATCTCACCATATAATTGAATTTCAATTAATGACGGCACACTGATGGTTTCTATAAGTGTTTCTGAATTGGATTTAGAAAACAGTTTTGGAACCAAAAGTAACCCCCCTAATGCAACGATAAAAATACCTAGTTTAACTTTATTTTTCATGTAATCACCCGTTTAATCTATACCATCTAGTCTATAAAAAAAAAGTAAAACCGATGGTTTTACACTTTTTTCTAAAGGGTTGCTTTGACGTAATATTTACGTTCATCAGGTCCTTCTAATAGGTTTGTTTGAAATCCGAGGTTATGGAGGATATCCAAGTAGTATTTAAGCGGTTGAATGGTTTGATATATAACATAATCTTCATTTGTTTGAATGATATGCTTCATTCTATTCTGACTCACTTTAACCACCCATCTATAAGGAAAAGGTGTTGTGTCCTCTTCAATATAGCCATCCATTTCAACAAGATACTCTTCTTTATAACAGTCAAATAATAAGATACCAGTTGGATTAAGTGCTCTTTTAAGATTATTAAACACTTTATTCAATCCTTTAAAATAATTGACCACATCATTCATTAAAACGATTTGATCGTATTTTTTTACAATGGGTTCTCGCAAGTCATGTTCATATAGTTTGGCATAAAGCTGTTTAGATCGAAGTTTTTCCTCTGCTAGCCCAAGCATTTGCCCATCTAAATCGATACCTTCTACCTGATAGTTGTCCTCTAACAATGGGATTAAGAATACCCCTGAACCACAGCCAGCATCCAAAATCGTTTTTGATTTGTTTAGATGTTCTTTTAAAAAATTGACAATGCTTGAATAGTCAATATCACCAACTAACGCTTCGTAAACACTTCCAAAACTCATCTTTAGATATCCAATCTTTTTAAGCCCATAAGGCGCTTATCGAAGCCATAAAATTCACGTTGTTCACTAGAAAAAATATGCACAATAACGTCTTTTAGATCAATAAGTAGCCAGCCGCCTGTTTTGCCTTCTATACCCTTAATTTGATTGGGTAAAGCTTCCTTTAGATAAGAAATCAGTGCATTTGCTTGTCTTTCATTTGCAGTAGCTACCACAACATAATCATAAAACGGACTGGATTTTTCCATGTCATAAACTCTTACATCTGTCGGTTTAACCAATTCAATTGTTTTTAATGTTATTTCTAATAAATTCATTTTTTCTCCTTATAATAAGCTAAGCATTGTTGTTGTTCAATATGAGGCGTTATCCCTTGTCTTAAAAGGTGTGCGATTGTTAATTCGAGCGACTTAATGTAAGCTTTCCTTAAGTTTTTAAGTGCTAGCTGATGCACAATCACTGCGTCTTCAAATTGACGATTGGGTTCACAAAAATCAGACACGACAATGATCATTGTCTCCAAAGTCATATCGATTTTTCCCCACATGTGATTGGCTACAGCCTCTAAAACTAGGGAATTGTGTTCGTCTTCTATTTTTTCTAAATACGCTTTGGCTGCCAAAGCATGATAGACGACTTTAGCCTCTTTATAACGTTCAATTAAGGCTTCATCATCAATCAATTTGATTTGTTCTTCAATCGAATCGTATTTGCAAATATCATGTAACAAAGCAGCCTTTTTCAACACCTCTTGGTTCCCGCCATAACGTTTTTGAAGTTCAAATGCGCGTTCGCAGACGCCTTTCACATGTTTGATACGATCTTTGTGCCCAAAAAGTTTTTTGGTTAGGATAGCTTCTATATCCATTAGTAAAGTGCCTCCACAACGGTGACACGCAATCCAACTGGTGCGTATATTTCAACGGTTGCTTCGCCAGATAGATGGATAAATGCGACATCCGCAATTGCAATCTCCATTTTTTGATGCCCTTTTAGTTTGAATTTATGCTTTTTAAATTCTGTTTCAATGCTATTATTAAATAAAGCATTTTTACGCGTTTCAAACTTTAGATAGGTTTCATCATACTTAGTGCGGTGAAGGTTCATTTTACTAGATGTATAAAAACTAATGCCTTTGAATCCACCCTCTAAATAGGAAAATACTGCAATGCCATCTAGATAAACACTTTGTCCTTCGTTAAGTTGATAAATGGTTGGTTTAACCCTAGTTTCAATGGCTAAGTCCTTGTAGGATTCGTAAGGCAAGAATTCTGCAATGCCACCTTCTAGAAAGATACCTGGGGTATCAATAATCAATTTATCTTGATAAGGCATTTCGAAAGTGCCTTGTGTTAGCCCTGGTTTTTTGCCTGAAAGGACGGTAGTCTCAACGTGTTGTTTTTCTAAAATTCGTTTAAACAACAAAGACTTCCCTGAGTTTTGAAAACCCACCAAATATATATTGTGATGATTTTGATAATAATTTAAGGTTTGAATTAATAAATCAATGTTATAGTTCTGTAAAGCAGACACAGGAATGATTTCTTCAAATCGCATCTTCAAAACGTTTGCTTCTTCGCGGATTTTATGTATCATTCGGTTGACATTGACACTTTTTTCAAGTGTGTCTAAGTGATTAAGCACTAAAATGGATTTTGAATTAGGAAAATGTCTGTCTAATCTATACTTAAGTCTTAACGATAAGTGATTCACGGAAAGGACATAGACGATTAAAGCTTCCTCTTTTACATAAGGCATGTCCCCTTTAATAATGGTTTGATTTTTTACTTTCTGATAGTGTTTCAGATTGAAACAATCCATGCATAAGTCATGATCAAGTGATTTTACATACCCTAGTGCCTGTTCAGAATCACTTTGCAAAATGATGCCGCACCCATTACATTTTTTCATATTTAAACCTCTTTTCAAAAAGCGCTTTGTGGTGTTTTCTTGCCTTGTTAAGAAAGAAAGCTTCCATCTTTCGGTTAATACGAGTAGGTAGAATGTCTGATTTTTTCATAATTGGATCAACGTAAATGGTGTAAAAGCCCATACGATTGCCACCTAAAACATCTGTCATGATTTGATCACCAATATTGAGTACTTTCTTAACATCCTTTTCATTCAACATAGTAAGTGCCTTTTTAAATCCCTTTTTGAGTGGTTTGCGCGCACTTGAAATGTAAGGATAGTGAAGGTTTTTCGAGAATTCAGAAACCCTTTTTTGATTATTGTTGGAAATCAATAAGAGTTTGAATCCTATCGATTCGATTTTCTCTAATAAGCTGATTGTAAGATCTGTTGGTTCATGCTGTTGGTAAGAAACGAGTGTATTGTCTATATCTATTAAACAGACTCTAAACCCTTTGTCATATAAACCTAAAAAATCGATGTGATTCACCGATTTTTGATGTTCGTTTGGAATAAAATTTACATACCTTTTTTTTACCATACTACTTAATATCTAGAACTTGAACGTGGAATACTTTGCCTGTTTCTAAGTGCACTTCAAGTGTGTCACCTTCAACTGCGCCAATGATTGCTCTACCTACAGGTGAATCTGTTGAGATTTTGTTAAGCATTGGATTAGCTTCGATGGTTCCAACCAGTTGATAATCCACTGTTTTTTTCTTTTCAACAAACAGTAAAGTCACTGTCTTACCTGTGGTTACTTTATTATCAGATGAAGCCTTAATGAGTTTAAAGTTTTCTAAGATATTCTCAATTTCTTTGATACGTGCCTCAATACGAGCTTGTTCATCTCTGGCAGCATCGTAATCAGCATTTTCTGATAAGTCACCTTGTGCGCGAGCTTCTTGTAAAGCCACAACGTTTTCGGGACGTTTAACATCTTTTAAGTGTGTTAGTTCAGCTCTTAACTGATCGACACCTTCTTGGGTCAACTCAAAGACCTGTTTATTTTTTGCCATAAAATCACTCCTTGTTTTTACATTCTATAATTATACTATAATTTCTTAAATTAAGATAGTTAAAGATGATGTTTCTTCAACGCTTTTTGGATTTCTTTATGTCCTGGCATGATAATATCCAACACATCATAAAATGGTTTTTGATGGTTTGGGACTAATATATGTGCATATTCATGTAACAAAACATATTTAAGATAGATGGTATCTAGTTTTGCCAAGAAGGCATTTAAAGTAATTTCTTTTTTTACAATGTGACAACTTCCATATTTGGATTTTAACCATTTCACTTTCACCGGAACTAGTGGTAGTTGAAGTGGTTTTAAAGTTTCTTTTAACCAGTTTTCATGCTCAATAACTTTTTTTTCCAATTCTTTTTTGTAAAACATCTTAAGGGTGTTAGCTTCGTCAAAAGGACTCGTAATTTGAATGTCATCACCTACGACATAGGAAAACTCTGATCCTTTTTTAATTGAAATATAGAGCTGTTTACCAAAATAGGTTGGTAGTATTTGAACTTGGTGTGTTTTTTGATAAAAAGAGTCAAATTTCTTTTGAATAAAAGTCTTGATTTGAGCCTCTGTTATGTGTCTTGGTTTGCTAACCACGACATAACCAGGTTTAAAATGAAAATAGGCGTGTTTGATTTTTTTAGGCTTTAGGATTATTTCGATACTTAAACCGTTTTTTTCTACAATCATAAGACTTTTCTTAGCATGTCAAATGCATGAACTTCAAAAGGGACTTTCACCTTCAAAATTTGTTTAGGATGTCTGGCCGCATCTAGTTTGTTCATTGATTCATCGTAAATATTAGCGATGGTCATTTTACGCTGATACCTTGGGCCAACAAACTCGACAGTTTCACTTGGTATAAAGTGATTTCGTTGTTCAATGGTTGCGTATTGAGTAATGGGGTCATAATCAATGACAATGCCTAAAAATTCTTTGGTTGGTTCTTCATTTCTCAAGTTATACAGTTGTTGTTCTGCCTTTGGCATGCCCGCTAAAAATCCATGAGAGGTCAATCTATTTTCTGCTTTACGAATTTCTTCTTCGTAGAAGTTCATATCTTTAACTGTTTTTGTCGCGATATATTCATCCATTAACAAACGGTAAGTTCTAACAACCGTCGCGATGTAGTGAATGCTTTTCATTCGACCTTCAATTTTTAAAGAAGAGACATTCGCATCCATTAAGTCAGGAATGAATCTGAGCGTTTGAAGGTCTTTTGAAGACATTGAGAAAGGCATTTTTTCATCGGAGATTAACTTATCATTGGCATATAAATCATAATTCCATCGGCAACTGTGTGCGCAGCCACCGCGATTGGCGTCTCTGTCAGTCATATTATTTGATAGTGTGCATCTTCCACTGTAAGAAGCACACATGCCTCCATGAATAAATACTTCAATTTCAACTTCAGACTTCTCAGTAATCGCTTTTATTTCATGAATGTCTAGCTCTCTACCCAAAACAACCCTTTCTGCGCCCATATCTTTCCAAAAAGCAACGGCATTTGAATTTACAACCGATTGTTGAGTTGAAATATGGACAGGGATCTTGGTGTGTTCTAAAGCTGTTTGAACTATGTAAGGGCTGGCTGCGATGATTGCATCAACGGAAGCTTCTTCTAATCCCTTAAGGTATTCAATCAAATCTTTCATATTTTCATTATGTGGAATGATGTTGGTAGTCACATAGAGTTTCTTTCCATGCTCGTGGCAGAATCTTGCGCCCTCTTTAATGTCTTCTAAGGTGAAATTTGAAGCTCTGGCTCTAAGGCTAAACTCTTGTCCGCCAATAAACACGGCGTCAGCTCCGTATAAAATCGCTATTTTTAGTTTTTCTAAATCGCCTGCTGGCGCTAATAATTCGGTCATATGGTTACCTTCTTTGGTTTGTAGACAGTCTTCTTGAAGAAAAATCCAGTATCCCACTTTTCTTGATATTGTTGTTGAATCCTTTTTCTAGAGGATTCATTAGGGTCTAAGAAACATTTTAGGACCTCAAGTGCGTACAGATCATCGTGAAAAATCGTATCAATGATGACATAATCTACGGCGTTTTTCAATTGGTCTTGATAGTCAATGCCAGAAAACACATTTTCCCTGAAAATATGTGTGCCTGCCTCATCTTCCAAAGCTTTATATCTAAATTCGGGTCTTTTCTCTTCTACAACCGTTAGATTTCTTTGATTATGATAAAGGTTAGGGGTTTGTTTGTTTTCAAAATAAGCCTCTATCAGCTGTCTTTTGGAGTAAAACATGTTTAAATACCCATGAATATACATGAACAAGTGAAACGGACGGTTTGAACCAATCGAAATAATATCTTCCAATGTGATTTCTTTTGCCAAAAAAGCCCCTTTTATCCCATATTCACGATAGTAAAATACATCAAATACATTAGTCAGTAGTGTTTCAGGGTTATAAATCATTTTAGAGGATAACCCTAAACGTTTCAACACAGTTAAGACCCCAATATCTGCTGCAACATAACCAGTAACACTTGGACTGTCAACGGCTCTGATGAATGCTTCATAATGGTGTTCATCTTTATCATGCAAAATCCGGTTCATCATGATGAAGCACTCTTTGTTAAAAGAAGCAGATTTTTCTGCTATTTGTTTGATTTCGTTTACATCAAAACTTCTGGTTAGACGTGTCGAAACCAAATCTTGTCCAACTAAAAATCCATCACAATGGTCTTTTAACATATCGATAGATTCAATTTCAAATAATGTTACGATTTTTTTCATAATGACTTCCTGACTGAAACACTCATCCCATCACCTATATCAGTGAAGGTGGTATCGAATGCTTCATTGTTTTTTAAAAACACTTTAAAAGCATTTAACCGCTTTATAAGGTTTCTTGTGCTTCTTGAAACTTTTGTGATATCTAAATGGTGAAAATTGAGATTATCCGCAATAATAAACCCATTTTCACTTAAGTTTTTTTGGTATTTCGTGAAGAATTTTTCATATTGTGCTTTGGCTGCATCGATGAACACACAATCGAATTTTGTCTCAAGTTCTAAGTTCAAGGCATCCTCTAAGATGACTGTGATTTGATTAGAAAGATCAAACGACTTGATGTTTAATAAAGCTTCTTGATACCTTATCTCATCACGTTCAATGCTTACAACCTTACAACCTGTTAACAACGCAATTGCGATTGCGCTGTACCCTACGGCAGTCCCAACTTCTAAAACTGTTTTTGCTTTTTGATCCAAAATGGTTTTTATCAAAAATAAAAGCCCATCGTCAGATAGGATTGGTATATGATTCTCTAGGGCCTTTAATTTTAAATCATCAAGCTTCTTCTGATTCGTCATCGTCTTCGTCTGCATCGTCAGATTCTTGGTCTTCGCCTAAATAGTTTTCTAATAACTCATCTAGCATTTCCCATTCTTCGTCTGTTTGCACATCTTCAAAATAGCCTTCGCCATTCTCAGTTTCAACGAATACTGCTGCGCTTATTTCATCACGATCAGTAAACTGAAAAACCACATAGTTTTTTTCGTTTTCTTCACTGTAATGTGTGAATAATATGTCACACATTACTTCTTCTCCATCATAAATAATGGTTAGTTTGTTGTCATCCATTTAAATATCTCCTTTATACTCTAGATAGCTTTGTAATATGACTTGTGCAGCCATTTCATCTTTTTTCTTTTTGCGTTTGTCTTTCTTGATACCCACTTCAATCATTTGATTTTGAGCATGAAAGGTGGATAACCGTTCATCCCACAGAATGACCTCAGCTTTTGTATTTTTTTCAATCAGCGCTTTAAAATCTTCACTAATCTTAGCACGAATGCCTACGTCATTGTTCATGTGTTTTGGATAGCCCAGTACCACAACATCCACTTTTTCTTTGTTGATGTATTGATTAATAAATTTTGAGGCATCCTCATAATGGTTTTCGTAAAAGCGATGCGTCATCAATGCTTGTGCGATAATGCCTGAATCACTTCTGGCAATACCTAATGTCTTTTCACCTAAGTCTAGGCCGATATAAACCATCAAAACCACTCCTTGAAGGACTCAACAATCGCATCTATCGTCGATTTATCTGATGTGCCACCTTGTGCGAAATCTGGTCTTCCACCGCCAGAACCCAAAGAGATACTTGCGGCTTTTTTAACCATTTGATTCGCGTTTAAGGTTCTTGTTTTGCATAGAAACATCACTTTATCTTCTGTTTCATTGATCAAACAAACTGCCTCTGCATTTATTTTATCATAAATTGCGTCTACGAGTTGTTTTAAAACATCTTTGTCCATATCTTTAACAACAATGATTGGCGTCAAATCACCTTCGGTGTAGTATTGTTCTAAATTTAAGAGGGCATCTTTCTGTTTGATTTGTAAAAGTATTTTTTCAAGTTGCTTGTTATCTTCTTTGATGAGTTCAATAAAACTTCGATAATCGATAAAGTCATGATAACTACCCGTTGGGGTTGGTTTCGTTTTAAATGTATACTTAAAGGATTCATCCAAGGTTTTAATTTCATCTAAAAGCCTTTGTTGCTTACTCATGAGTGACTCTAGTTCTTCATCATAGCTTGTCAATGCTTTTTCGATGTTAGATACGACATCTCCGCTTACAGCTTCGATACGGTAAATGCCAGAGCCAATTGATTCAAATGACGTTATCGCAAAACGGTTTATTTCTCGTACGTTTTTAACGTGTGTGCCTCCACAAAGTTCAATGGAGTACCCACCAATATTCACCACTCTAACAATATCATGATATTTTTCACCAAACAGTGCCATTGCGCCCATTTTTTTAGCTTGTTCGATCGGCATTTCATTCGTTACCACTTCAAATTCACTTAAAATAGCTTCATTAACCACTGCTTCAATTTTTAGCAATGCTTCTTTTGACACGGACTCATAATTGTTAAAATCAAATCTTAATGTGTCGTTTGTGACCTGTGAACCTTGTTGGTTGACATGTTCACCTAATATCAATTTCAATGCTTTGTGCAAGAGATGGGTAGCCGTATGGTTCATACAAATACTTTGTCTGTGCATAACATCTACTTCTGCTACAACCATTTCACCTTCATCAAAGGTTTCTTCAATGATGTGCAATGCCTGATTATTTGGGAGTTTTACGACATCAATAACAGGGTATCCATTAATTGTCCCTTTATCTGCGATTTGTCCACCCATGGTCGCATAAAACGGTGTTTGATCTAATACAATGCCGTTGTCAAATGCCTTAATAACTTCACTTCTAGTTTTTAAGGTATGATAACCTACAAATGTCGATGGCGTCTTAAATGCTAAATAAGCAGCTTCTTGAGATTTCATTGAACTGTTTTGGGTGCGATTTTTTCTTGATAATTCTTTTTGCTTTTCCATGAGTTCATAAAAACCTTCTAAATCAACATTTTTACCTTGTTCTATCGCAAGTTCTTGCGTAAGTTCAATCGGAAAACCATACGTATCATACAGTTTAAATGCATCTTCCTTTGGAAGTATCGAAACAGTTTCCAATGCTTCTAGTAAGTGTTTTTCACCTAAAGATAGTGTTTCTAAAAATTTATTTTCCTCTGCCAAAATGACCCTTTTAATCATGGCCTCATTTTGTAATACATTTGGATAAAATGGCGCCATAATGTCTTTAACATCATCAACAAGTAAGTGTAAGAAGCTATCAGTTAACCCAAGTTTTTTACCGTATTTAGTGGCGCGTCTTAGCAATCTTCTTAACACATAGCCTCTACCTTCATTAGATAAAATCGCACCATCGGCGATTGCCATGGTCAACGTTTTAATATGATCGGCAATGACTTTAAAAGCCATTTGACCATCATAAGCGATCCCACTGAGTGCTTCGGTGTGTTTAATGATTGGCATGAACAAGTCTGTTTCAAAATTCGTCTTAGTCCCTTGAATGACACAAGCAAAACGCTCTAAACCAGCGCCTGTATCGATGTTTTTATTCGGTAATTCTTTATACTCGTTTCTAGGTGTGCCGGGCTTAGCGTTATATTGAGAAAACACAATATTCCAGATTTCAATGAAACGTTCGTTATCCAAATCTTGTTCAATTAACACTTTACCTCTAGCATCATAGGCTTCGCCTCTATCAAAGTAGATTTCAGTATCAGGTCCGGATGGGCCTTCTCCAATTTCCCAAAAATTCGATTCAAGTGGGATTAAATGGTCTTTTTGAACACCCAACGACAGCCACTTGTTTAGCGCAACCAAATCATCAGGATAGTAAGTCATATAAAGTTTATCCACAGGAAAGCCAAAGTAGGCATTGCTTGTAAGTAATTCAAATCCGTACTCAATGGCTTCTTCTTTAAAGTAATCGCCTATTGAAAAGTTCCCAAGCATTTCAAAAAACGTGTGGTGTCTAGCGGTTTTTCCTACGTTATCAATGTCATTGGTTCTGATGCACTTTTGGATGTTAGTTAGACGTGGTTTTGGTGGAACTGCTGATCCATCGAAATACTTTTTCAGTGGGGCAACCCCTGCATTGATCCAAAGTAGCGTTTTATCACCCATTGGGATCAAAGAAGCACTTGGTTCTATTTTATGGCCTTTATCTTCAAAAAACTTTAACCATGTTTCTCTTATTTCTTTGGCTGTCATGTATTTCATTGTTGTCCTCCTGCTAATCATGCCATTTGTTAATAAATAAAAAAAGCCCTTAGATATTTAATCTAAGGACGAATAAATCGCGGTACCACCTTAGTTCTATAGAATTTCTATAGCCCTTAATTTGCTGTTATGGCCAGCTTACCTTTTGCTCCTAAGTAGCTTCATGATTGCATTATAGTTACTCACACCACACGTAACCTCTCTTGTATAAATTCATCATTACTCATCTTAATCATCGCTATACAACTTATTTTATCACAAAAAGAATAATTTACAAGCAAAATCAAAGTCTAGTGTTCAGAAGCATTTCTTGATGTTTGCCTGACTCTATTTTTATATTTTTTAGCCCCAATGATGAATTGATTATCTAGACAGTTTGTTTGTTTAAGAACTTCTTACTTACCAACATAACGCCAAGTGATGCCCATATAGCGACTAAAAAGTATCGTATAAAATCTAGCGTAAAATCAAGTGTACTTGGATTGGTATCAGCAAGGCTACCATAGGGAAGTATGACTTTTAAACCTTCTTTTAATAAAAGCGCTACTGAAAGCCCAATAACCACTTTTAACACTTGTATAGATGCCTTTTGATTCACTTTGCACTTTACATACATTTTTTCAATGTAGTACCCAATACTTAAGCCAATGTAAGCGCCGGCAGCAACATAAAGTTGTTCTTGTTTAACAAAAAACATTAATACAATCAAAATAGGAATTGGATAAAGGGCTCTAATATGTTCTTTATTAGGATTGCCGACACCCAATAAAAACATAAATAAACTACCCAATATGAGTCCCAATAAAAGCCCAACAACAACATCTTCTAAATAATGCTGTCCCAGATAAACCCTTGAAAGTGGGACTAATATGATCATCAAAATCATCAAAACTCTTACCCATTTTGCATAATAATACTCATTCCAAAGGTTTATGCCAATTGCTCCAGATGCCTGGGCATGTCCGCTTGGCATAGATGAGCCGTGGGTTTCTTGCAAAATCGCTCTTGCCCCTTCTTGATATGGTCGAGGTTTATTCGTTACTGCTTTTAAGCCACCATTAATAAAGGCACTACCTAGAAAGGCAATCATGAATCTAAAAGCGAATTTTTTGTCAATCGTCCAGTACAAAATAGCCGATAGTAATATGAAAAAATACTGATCACCTAATTCGGTGATGATTCTCATAATAACATCTAAAACTGGGTTTGAAAACTGTTGTAGAAACTCAACTACTGCCATTGTTTTTACCTCGTGTAATTTTTTTGTTTATCTTATTTTTAATTCGATTGCGCTTATGCTTTTCTCTATTAGTTATAGCGCGTTGTTTTTTTAAAGCCTTTATCATTTCGAAAGTATCTGCAGATGGTTCAATATAGGTGAATTTATCAATGAACTTAAACGTTTCTTTTAGCCCACTGTTTTTTTGCATAATTCCGATGTCTTTTAGTCTTTGAACGACTTCTTTAGCTACCAAATACCCGTAGTTTTGTCTTTCCGTTAAAGCATCCTCAGAAAATCTAATGATGTCATAAGCATCCTGTACAGCTTTTGATGAGAAGACACTTAGATCTGTCATGTTTATCAGAAGTATTTTTTTATCCATATAAGGTCTAACACTAAAATGGTGATCTAATGGAACTGCAATAATGATGTCGCACCCTAAATCCACGAGTACATCAATGGGGTTATTATCCACCAATCCTCCGTCAACATAAGGTTCTTCATTAATATAGGTAGTGCCAAAAAATAGGGGGATTGATGCGCTAGCAATTACAGTTTCATAAGGATGTTCATGCTTATTCACATGAAACACAGTTTTCTCATGATTGTCTTTTCTGATTTGCGAAATCAGTTTTTTTGTGTCAATAATCTTTGAAGCAACACAGTAAAGTTCCTTATCTGCATTGGTCAAATCTTTTTTGTTGATGTAGTGATTGAATACATCTCTTAAAACATCCAGGCTATAAAGACCTTCTTTATCTTGTTTAAATCTCGTAAACCCTTTTTTATAGAAACTCGATTCTTGTGCATACTCCCACACCTCAGACATTTTATTCACATCATTAAGTGTGACCAATAATAGTCCATTGATTGCGCCAATTGAAGTGCCTGCAATCACATCAATATCTTCGATGAGCTTCGATTCTTGGAGTGCTCTAATTACCCCAAGTTGATACCCACCCTTTGCACCCCCACCACCAAGCATCAAACCAATTTTAGGTTTCATCTCTTGAATGCATCCTTAAGGGTTTTTTTTATGTACATTTGGGCATCTTTTTCTTTAAGATCTTCTCGCTTATCAAAGAGCTTTTTACCCTTTGCCACTGCGATTTCCAGTTTGGCTAGACCTTCGTTAAAATACAGTTTTAAGGGGATAATGGTAAACCCATCTTCTTTGGCTTTAACTTCTAGTTTTATGATTTCTTTTTTGTGCATCAATAACTTTCTAGTCCGAGTTTCATCGTGGTTAAAAAGATTGCCATGATCATAAGGGGCAACGTGCATATTCACAATAAAAATCTCGCCATTTTTAATCGAAACAAACGCATCGTTAATGTTAGCTTTATGTTGTCTAATTGATTTAATTTCTGTGCCCTTTAATTGAATGCCTGCTTCGTAGGTTTGGGTGATGAAATAATCATGCCTTGCCTTTTTGTTTTGGGCGACTATATTTTCTTTCATTTGTTTTTTCCTCATTTACTAAGAATGTTAATTGTCTTAACTTAACGTCAACATCCTTTAATTTCACTTTGACGGTTTGACCAATTTTAAAAACTTGTTTATTAGCTTTGCCTTTAAGCGTTAGTGCTTTGTCATCAAAATAGTAATAATCATTCATCATACGCATCGGACATAAACCTTCAATGCCATTTTCAAGCCTTACAAATAGACCTGCTTTTGTCACACTGGAAATCACAGCATCAAACGTTTGATTCAGTTTATTTTCCATAAATTGAGTCGTTTTGAGCTTATCGGTTTCTCTTTCGAGCTCATCTGCTTTTCTTTCCATGATTGAACAACGTTCGGATGCAACATTCACATAGGCTTCATAGTACGCATAGTTTTTATCAAAGTCACTTGTATCAATTAAGAATGCTTTAATTAATCTATGTAATAATAAGTCAGGGTAGCGTCTAATTGGTGATGTAAAGTGTGAATAGAATTTAGAGGCTAATCCATAGTGTCCAATGTTTGTTCCGCTATATTCAGCTTTCTGCATAGAGCGCAAAAACAGTGTATGAAATACCATTTCGAGTGGGTGACCTACTAATTTGTTAAGTAAGTTTTGTAATGTCTTAGGGGTGATATGAGATACTTTAGGGATCTTGATGCCTAGTTCTTTAATCATCGACATCACTTGTAAAAGTTTATCTGGATTAGGTTTGTCATGGACACGGTATATACATGGCAATTCCAGTGATGAAAGATGAAAGGATACCGTTTCATTAGCTAAAACCATGAATGATTCTATCAATGCTTGGCCTTTACCTGTTACATATGGGTGAATGTCAATAATGTGTCCCATTTCATCTGTCTCATACTTAAATTCCAAACTTTTAAAATTTAATGACCCTCGTGAAATTCGTTTTTGTTCAAGAATGTAAGACAGTTGATACATATCTAATATGGTTTTCTCAACTTCTTTGTTTACGAGTGGGACTTGATCGTCTAAAAACTGATTAACCTCATCATAGTTTAAACGATAATCTACTTTGACCCAAGTTTGTTCAATTTGGTGTGAAATGGGATTACCATACGCGTCTAGTCTCATCGTAACGCTTAAACACTTTTTTAATGTGTCCGCATTTAAACTACACAGGTCATTGGACAGTTTTCTTGGTAGCATGGGAATGACTCGGTCCGCCAAATAAACAGAAGTCGTTCTTTCAAAAGCTTCTTTTTCCAAGAATGAATTGGGTTTAACATAGGCTGAAACATCCGCTATATGAACAGCTAAAATATAATCAGTACCTTCTTTTTTCAAGCTGATGGCATCATCTAAATCCTTAGCGTCTTTACCATCAATGGTGATGATTAACTCATTAGAAACGGTTCTTCTTAAAGCGGTGTCTATAGATTTAATCTCTTCTGCTTCTTTAAGGGTCTCTTCTTTAAACTCATATGGCCAATTCGCTTCATATACGAGTTCCAAAATGTCCATTCCAGGGTCTGTTTCAAACCCTAATGTTTCAATGATTTTACCAAATGCTTTCTTACCTTCGAAGTCAGTTAGTTCAACCAGTAAAACTTCTCCGCCTAAAAATGCTTTAGCTTCAAGTTCTAACTGCAATCTAAATGGCTTGATTGGTAAAAATAAAACCGTTTGATTCATTTTCTTTACATGAACAACCAATTGTTTGGTTGTTCTACTAAGAACGTCTATGACTTTGTTTCTGGCACCAACGCGCACCAAAACAACATCGCCATCTAAGCTCAAACCTAGGTCTTCTTCATAGATGTAAAGATCATCACCTTCTTGAAGTAAAAAGGCAAATCCTTGGTTTTTAATATCTAAAGTTCCAACTTTGAGGTTAGGTTTTAATTTATATAATCCATTTTTTTGTTCTATACGCTTATTAGCGACTAAACCATCTAGGTCTTGTGCTAAAAGGACCTGGTTCATTTGAGTTGCTTCTAGAAGCATTTCAAATGTATAGGTTTTATTATCTTTAAAATATTCAAGTAATGTCATATCGTTCACCAACTTATCTATAACAATTATATCACACACGCGCGCACAACTTAAACTTATTCCAAATCTTTTACAGGACAAAGGATTATTTACATTTATAAAACAACGTTTAATAAAAATTAAAAAGCACTCAAATATCTGAAGTGCTTTTGTTTATTAATAAACCTTGAAAGAGGGGACTATCAAAGTTTAAAAATCTAATAATATGTCGCTTATTCAAGCGATTTTATGATAAAATAGCTTATGAACTGAAAACAAGATTACTGTTTTATCTTTTGATAAGACAGAATGCTTTCCAAAAGCTTTTTTGTAGATAAGTGGTCTTGTTTGTTCGATATGTAATCGTTATTTAGTATTTCGTCGATACTTGATTTGTACCAATCTACTAGTTTGCCTACAATAACCATTATCATTTTTTCATTGTGTTCATGCATAAATCGCTTTAACGCATCAATGTAACCAATAATGTATGGATTTCTAGTATAATTTGTAATGGTCCCAGAAATCCCATTCAATTCAATTTCTAGTAAATCAATGTCCATATCACTAATCCTCCGGTAATATATTTACAAGTTCAGGGAAGTCTGGATCATCAAAATCCAGTGTAACGTCACCATTTGGTACGTAACTTAAAGTAGTTTTTACGCCATTTGATAATGACGTTAAGATAAGTGCAAATAACAATAACAAAAACCATTTACGCATTGTTTTATCCTCCCTACACTTATATGATAAAACGAATTAAACAATAAAACCACGGCACATCTGTCATACTTTTGGAGGTTTTTTATGGAAATTGCGAAGCTTTTGATGTTTATGGACAACTTAAGACACGAACGAAAAGTATCTCAAGAGAACTTTTTGTATGATATTGTTTCCCAAAGACAATACTACAGATATCTAAATGGTGAATCATTACCTCCTTTTGATATCGTTATTGAACTATCAAAACGTCTTGATATGACTTTTGATAGATTGATCAATCAGTTTCAGCAAGCTTCTGAAAAAGAAACATTAACTGTCAAGGCCTTCTTCAATGCAGTTATTTCGCGCCAAGATGAACTGGCCATACAACTTTTTGAGCAGTTCAAAAGTGAAAAACTTATTGAACAGTACAACCAAAGATTTATTTTAATTGGAAAAAGTCTTTTGGATTTTAACCGCGAACGCTTACCTAAACACCAATTAATCACAGTATTAAAAGACTCTATCGATTTCAACAAAATCATGAAAAGTTCTTATCTTCAAGACTTAGAACTATACATACTAGGGTTAATTATGCAATACAGTGATCAAGACCGAAAATCTATATTAAAACGCATTCTAACCTTAAATAGTCAAAACAAGCTTTATACCTCTGGAAATAGGTTTTACATTTCCCAAGTCTATTTTTGGGTTTTGAAAAATTTAGGGGTTGAAAAGCGTTTTGACGAGTTAATCAGTCTATCAGACGATGCAATCTCTTATGCTTTGAGTGAACATTCGTACTACCTTTTAGAATACTTTTATTACTATAAGGCACTTGCCTACTACAAGAAAAAGGCCTTTGATTTATTTGAAGAAACCTTATTAAAAACTCTGTCAGTTTTATGGATTCTTCCAAAACAAGCTCAAAAGCATTTCGAAGAGATGATTTTAAAGGATACTAGCATTCATATCTATGATTTCTATCAATCAAAATTTCGTGAAAAATACTAAAAAAAGGAATCCCATTTAGCTAATGGCATTCCTTTTTTATTTGATTTAAAAAACTATTTTTTTAAGTTATAGAATGATTTTAAACCATGGAATTGTGCTGTATCTCCTAATTCATCTTCAATACGAAGTAATTGGTTATACTTAGCAATTCTGTCTGTACGTGAAGCTGAGCCTGTTTTAATTTGACCCGCATTAAACGCAACTACGATGTCTGCGATTGTAGTATCTTCTGTTTCACCAGATCTGTGAGAAACAACAGCTGTGTAGCCAGCTCTCTTTGCCATTTCCATAGCATCGAATGTTTCTGTTAAAGTACCGATTTGGTTTACTTTGATTAGAATAGAGTTAGCGATACCTTTTTCGATACCAACTGCTAATCTTTCAGTGTTAGTAACGAATAGGTCGTCACCAACTAATTGGATTTTTGAAGCTAATGCTTCAGTCATTAATTTCCATCCATCCCAGTCGTTTTGGTCGAAACCGTCTTCGATTGTGATGATTGGATATTTGTCAACTAAACCAACATAGAAATCAACTAATTCTTTAGAAGTGAATGCTTTTCCGCCTTCGCCTTCTAATACATATTTCTTAGTTTCAGCGTTGTAGAATTCTGATGCTGCAACGTCCATACCTAAGAAAATGTCTTTACCAGCTTCAAAGCCAGCTTTTTTGATTGCTTCAAGAATAACTTGAATAGCTTCTTCGTTTGAACCTAAATTTGGTGCAAATCCACCTTCATCACCCACAGCAGTATTGTAACCTTTTGATTTTAATACGCTCTTTAAGTTATGAAATACTTCAGCACCCCATTGGATGGCTTGTTTAAAGCTCTTCGCACCTACTGGAAGAATCATAAATTCTTGGAAGTCGATGTTGTTGTCTGCATGCGCACCACCATTGATGATGTTCATCATTGGTACTGGAAGTTGTTTTGCATTGAATCCACCTAAGTAGTTATAAAGTGACACACCTAGGAAGTCAGCTGCTGCTCTAGCTACAGCCATTGAAACACCTAAAATTGCGTTTGCACCCAATTTTGCTTTGTTTGGTGTACCATCCAATTCGATCATTAATTTGTCGATTGCAACTTGGTCTGTAACCGCATATCCAATCACTTCTGGAGCGATGATGTCGTTTACGTTTTCAACTGCTTTTTGGGTACCTTTCCCTAAATATCTTTTCTTGTCGCCGTCTCTTAATTCAACAGCTTCATATTCACCTGTGGATGCGCCTGATGGAACGATTGCTCTACCGAATGCGCCACTTTCTGTGTAAACTTCTACTTCAACAGTAGGATTACCGCGTGAATCTAATACTTCTCTTGCATACACATCTGTAATAAATGGCATAATTTTTAATCTCCTTTTTCTATATTAGTATCTCTATATTACCGTATGTATTATACCCTAATCATGATGTAAAATAAAGCATTAAAGGTATAAAAGCGTTTACTATTTTTATCGTTTCATTTGCATGTAAATGGTTTTACAAATCCATGCGTAGATCAATATATATAGTAAGTTAAAAAATATCACACCAAAATCAAACGACCACTTCCATATAAACTCAAAATACAAAAGTGGATTTAAGAACTTATGATATAGTCCTAAATTGCCTGTAACAACTTGTAGGTAAAACAATTGTGACGTTAAACCCATCATATAAACGCCAACCAGCAAAAAAAATACCGCCAGTATTGAATAAATGATATGGTATTGATTGAAACTCCTGAACAGTCTATTTGAGACAAAATAATAAAAGATCAAAAATGTGAAAATGGATAATATTGATTGAAAATAGAATGTTAAGTAAAAATCAAGTGCTCCGATAAAGGCACCAAATATAACACTACTTAAGATACCTTCAATCAAAAACTGTCTTAAATCACCTTTGATTAAAGGTTGTCTCAGTTCATATAAAAAATGCTTCATTTATTCACCACCTCTTAATCTATTATAACTCAACTTTTTCCAATCTAGACTTAATTGGTAAAAATAACATAGTTGTCAATAACCCTTTTGACAGGTTTAACAGCCCATAATTTGTCAAAATATAAGTAACATAAAGCTTCCAACTGGATAAATCTATACCGAAAATGTTTTTCATACCTGGGTCTTTCACCAAAGTAAATATGGTGAAGTGAAATTGCTGAAACCCAAAAAAGCCCATTAAAGCATCGAAAGCACTTAAGTATATCGGCGTCAGTATAAAGATGTTCAAAATGATTAAAAGCACTGTTAATGTCGCCGTAACACCAACAACGACTGATAAAAATTCTTTTTTTGAAACTGGTTTTGGATCCACCACTGATTCCAACAATAGCGGTGCTTTATAGGTTTTAATCCACTTAGTAATGACGTAATATGACCCAAGAATAATCAGACTTGCCATCACTGCAATCAGTTCACCTATCATTTCGTGCGGAATGAATAAATCACCTTGTAATCCTTGTCTTAAAATGCCTCTAATGAGAATCAAGCTAAACGCCCCTTTGTAGCCGACCACAATCGCCGCTACCAAAATCGCGATTTCACTCACATCTAATTTCAACCATGGCAATCCGAGTGGTATTTCAAACAACCCAAATACCACTGAAATGGCTGCAAGCGTCGCTACAAATATAAGTCTTTTTGTGCTGTAATTTGTTTTCATATTTTCCTCCTTGAAAAACAAAAATGCCGCCACTCCAGGGTGACGGCAAAAAACAGGCTCATAAAAAAACCTAGTTTCTTCTCCCATCCAGACTATAACTGTCGGTACTGGAATCACACCAGTTCAACCCAAAAGGTTCGCGGACTGTACCGCCGATCAAGGAATCTCACCTTGCCCCGAAGTATTAACTCACACACATTATAAATCATTTAAATAAGAGAGTCAACTTATAAAATGACTTCTAGCGTATTAATGATTTCTTCTAACTCGTTAAATTCTTGTTTAATTTCATTCACATAACTGTCATCAAACTTGTGAAACAATCTTAAATCAAAAGCATCTTTATTGTTATTAATAGCCAAAATGATTTTATTGCCTACGAATCCAATCAAAAGCTTATCAAACCGTTGTTTCAGCGCGAGTATTTTTTCCATAACAACAGGTTTTAAAAGTTTGAATGTTTCAAATTCATCACTACTGTATACATCAAACTTTTTGTTGAACTCTACCCATTCTAACTCAATCTTTGGATACCCATTCCTTTTTCCAAAGAGTGTCGTATTATTATTTAATACGTGAATTGGGGCTTTAAAAGGTTTTTCAACAAGTATTTCATAATATCTTCCTTTAAAGATAGTCACAACTGTAGTGGATTTACCGTTACTTCTGACATCTTGAAGATGGACATCTGCACATCTAAATGGTCTTTTGTTTAAAGATCCGCTAAGCATGTCTTCACTGTGGAACCGATCTTGTTTTAATAACACACCACTTTCGTAAATTTCTTCCTTTGTGAATCCAAGTTTGGGATCATAATTCGCCTCATCTACCAATCCTTCGATGGTTTGTTTAACATAGGTTTTCTTAAATTCAATGCTGATGGTTTTAAATCTTTTTGACACCGCACCTGCAGCTAGAGCCCCCCCCATAAACATGAACATTCCCATAAATGGACTGCCTAAAAAAATAATGAACCCTATTGCAGAGATTCCCACAAATATAATAGTTAAAACCTCATAAAAACTTTTCTTCTCTAATATGGTTTGTTTTGACATATGATTCCTCTTTTTACTTAAAATATGGTTATAACTTGTGTTTTTGATAATCCGTAAACACTTTCAATTTTCATTTTAACATACTATGTTATATAATAACTATGGAAAAATAGAAATGAGGCTATTAAATGAGTAATAAAAAATTTGTCGGATTAATCATCCTAGATGGGCAAGGTTTAGCCCCTGCTAGTGACTCTAATTCTGTCACCTTAGCACATAAACCAAATTTAGACCGTATTTTAAATGAATACCCAAACTCAACTTTGCAAGCTTCTGAAGAAGCAGTTGGTTTACCTGAAGGTCAAATGGGTAATAGTGAAGTTGGGCACTTAAACTTAGGTGCTGGTAGAGTCGTATACCAATCTTTAACCCGCATCAATGTTGCGATTAAAGACGGTTCATTTTATGAGAATCAAGCCTTTTTAGACGCCATTCAACACGTAAAAAAACACAATTCTAAACTTCACATCTTGGGATTGGCTGGTAATGGTGGGGTTCATGCATCCACTCAACACATTATCGCTTTAAATGAGTTGGCCAAGAAACAAGGGCTCGAGCAAAAAACTTTCTATCATGCATTCTTAGATGGTAGAGACACACCTCAAACATCTGGATTGGCATTTGTTAAAGAATTAATTGAAGCAGGTTTAAAAATTTCAACCGTATCTGGTCGTTACTATGCAATGGATCGTGACAACAACTGGGATCGCCTTCAAAAAGCCTTCGATGCAATGACTGTTGGTGATGCACCAGTAAAAGACTGCCCAATTTGCGGCATTACTGAATCTTATGAAAATGGTATTACAGATGAATTCATGTTACCATTTGTCGTAAATAAGAAAGGCTTAATCGAAGACAACGATGCAATTATATTTGCTAATTTCCGTCCCGATAGAGCCATTCGCATTGCAACAGCACTTTCAAACCCTGAAGGGGTGAGTAAATACTACTCTGAAGGCAAAGCGACTTTCGATGCTACACGTGCCCCTAAAGGCATACATTTTGTATCTATGATGCATTATAACGAAACTGTGAAAGGTCAAATTGCATTCCCATTACAAGACTTACAAAACATTTATGGACAAGTCATTTCGAAAGCAGGCTTGAAACAACTAAGAGCCGCTGAAACAGAGAAATACGCACACGTGACTTTTTTCTTTGATGGTGGTGCCGATTATGAATTGGAAGGCGCTAATCGCATTTTAGTACAAAGTCCTAAAGTTCCAACGTATGATCTAAAACCTGAAATGAGCGCCTATGAATTAACCGATGCTGTGGTTGAAGCCTTAGAAACAAAAGCCTATTCAACCATGGTTCTAAACTTTGCTAACCCAGACATGGTTGGGCATACAGGTTCAATTGAGGCGACTAAACTTGCTGTTGAAGCAGTCGACATTTGCTTAGGCAGAGTATTAAAAGCAATTGAAAAAATTGGTGGGGTTGCTATTGTATTGGCTGACCACGGAAATGCTGAAAAAATGCGTGATGAGTTTGGTAAACCACACACTGCACATACAACCAATTTGGTCCCTGTTGTGGTGACTCAAAAAGGCATTAAATTGCGTGAAGGTGGTGCGCTATGTGATGTTGCACCAACCATGTTAGATATTCTTGAAGTTGCACAACCAAAGGAAATGACAGGTAAGTCCCTAATCGTTAAAAATTAAGATGGTTCTTCCGTCTTTTTTTTAAGCATATTCGTTGTGTAAACGCTTTCGGTTTTCGTTTCATTCTATATGAATATCCGTTTTAAATGTTATAATAATGATGTTAAAGTGAGGGAATATTATGTCAAAACTATTAAAGCTCCGTGAAACCTTATCTGCAAACAAACCAGACTTTCCAATGAACTATTCGATTCCTTCGATGTTTAACCTGTTTGGTCATGAAGCAATTTCGGTTTTAAACAATGGAGAACACTTGGTAAATCCTTATGATTTTTTGATTGATTTGATAGACCAAGTATTATTAAAAAACTATGAAAGCACTGAAGTAAGTTCTTTATCTACCATAAAAGGCGTTAAAGTGCCTAAAAGCTCAAAATCAAAAATGGGCGGAGATTGGATTTTAAAATCAACCGTTTATTCAATGATGATCAGAACCTCTACCACTTGGGACCACGACCGGAATGGTTATATTGATGAAAACAACATTTATCATGTGAAAGAAACTGGGACATTTCTAAAAACACTTGCCCTATTACCTTTGCTAGATAAAATGGGTGTGGATGCTATTTATCTACTCCCAATCTCAAAATTCTCATTAAAAAATAAAAAAGGTGAGTTAGGCTCTCCCTATGGCGTCTCAAATTTCTTTGAACTAGACCCATCCTTATCAGACCCAATGATTGAAAACAACTTGACCATAGATGAACAATTTCAGGCGCTTGTTGAAGCTGCTCATACACTTGGAATGCGTGTTATGATTGACATCATCCCGAGAACCAACGCGACCGAAAATGACTTAATAGTCAATCATCCAGATTGGTTTTATTGGATTAAATCCAGTGATATTTCGAGTTATAAGCCACCTTATGTGGACGAAATTGTCGAACAAACTGTTTCGCCGACTTCAAAATTCATGCCAACCGTGTATAAGAGTCAATCTGTTCTAAATCACATTAATATGTTTCAGTTTGACCCACAAACACAAGACAAAGCGAAATGGTCAAAATTAGTAAAAGAATATGCTAAAAAAGGCGGTTCAATTTTAGAACTAGTTGATAAGCATTTTGGTTTAACGATTGCACCAGCATTCTCTGATCATATCAACGATATTCAACCGCCATGGACCGATGTAACATTTTTTAGAATGTACTTAGACCATCCAATTGAAACCAGCAAATACTTAAAAGATAAAAATAAGCCACCCTATATCCTATTTGACACCATCAAATCCAATCTATATCCTGGGCATAAACCAAATGTCGAGCTTTGGGATACATTAGCAAACATCATCCCTCATTATCAAAAAACTTACGGGATTGATGGGGCTAGAATCGATATGGGCCATGCCCTTCCAAAGGAACTTGTCAATCAAATCATTACAACCGCTAGAGCTGTTGACCCAGACTTTGCATTCATTGCTGAAGAATTAAACCCAGACAATGCAAAACATGCTAGAAAACTTGGTTACAACATGATCATAGGAAATGGATTCTCAATGCAACCACATATTTGGGAAGGTAAATTACACCACTTCTATTATAAATCTGTTGACCTAGATTGTGCGGTCTTTGCATGTGGCGAAACACATGACACCCCAAGATTGGCTGCAAGAGATGGGGGGCAAAACCTATCTAAGTTTTTAACCGTTATGAATATGTTCATGCCAAATGGGGTACCATTCATTAACTCTGGTCAAGAAGTTTATGAAAGACAGCCAATGAACACCGGCATTGACCCTAGACCAAATGAACTTTATATGCTGAACCCTGAAGATCCTTTTTATGGTAAACTGGCACTCTTTGACAAGTTTGCAATTCATTATTTGAATCATATGCATAATGACATCGCAGATAACCTGGAAAAAGTAAAACCCATTCGTAAAAAATATCTCAACGTGATTACCGATAAGAAAAAATACATCCCAGTTTCGTTTTTAGATGGCTACAATCCAGTAGGATTCGCCTATGAAGCAAAAAATGAAATCTTACTCATAGTTGGAAATGCCAATCCGTTTGATGCGCAACATGTTAAATTAGATTTATCAAGCATCCGCAAACGTTTCAACATTCACCAAAATGAAGCAAGATTACTCTATGCAATGCATGAATCTGGCCCAAGGATGTTTTATGAATTCGATGAACACAAAAACCCTTATTTCTTTTTAGGGGCAGGCGAAGTTAAGGTTTTAGTTTTCACAAAGTAACTATAAAAACGACGTAAAAACGTCGTTTTTTTTTTATAACGTATGCATATTTAAAATATGTTTTCTATAATTTTATTAACTATATAAATATGCATTTTATATGTTATTTTTACATTATATACATAGTATATATAACTTCTCACAAAATTTCTTCAATATTGATGATGTCATTAAGTTTAAGCATCATATTGGGTTTTAGTATTATCATGCTCAAAAGAGGGTCATACTTTTTTATTTCACCTAGCCGATAATAAAGATATCCATCCACATAATAACTAATTCTTAGTATTGATTTTAACTTAAAAGCTCTTTGAACTGTCCTGTCCATTTCTTCCAAAGTATCTTCAAATAAGACTGGTTTTTCACGCTTATTTTTAATATAAACCATTTCTTTAATCATCTCTTGATACCCAGCAAGCGCGTCAAAGGGGGCCCACTTCATGAGTCCTCTATCGTGATAATTAGCCATTATGTCCTCCAATCATTTTATTTCTTTTTTTAATGGTAGAGTTTTCTAATTCACTAGACGCTCGATTGATGCTATTTTTACCAAATCGCATCTTAATTTCATCCATAGCCACCCCTAATTGAAATTCTCGATACGTTTCATCTAAGTCTTCGAATAAATTGGGTTGGTAAATCGTATTGTCCATTAAGCTTGAAACGGATATATGAACATGGCGAATTGGCAGGTCCTCATAGTGCGTTTCAAAAATACTCTTACACGTTTCAAAAATTACTTTAGGGCTTGATGTATGACTAGTGAGTCCTAGTTGGCGGTGAAACCCACCTCCATATAGTTTGGAATAAGCTACGCCAAAATGAATTACCTTAGCGTGTTTTTTGTGAAGTCTCAATCTTCTACTTATCTCATCAGTCATTTCTAGAATAATCTGATAAATGTCTTTTCGATAATAGTCTTTAAATAATGTTTGACCCATTCCATAACTTTTGGAGACCACACTCATTTTACCCTTATCTTGGATTAAAGACATATCAATGCCGTGTGTATGATAGTAAAGTTCTTCACCCAGTATACCAAACTGTTTCTTGAGTCTTTTGACATCCGCATTCGCGATATCACCAATGGTCCAAAAGCCCATTTGATTCAGTCTTTTTTGCATGTTATGACCGATACTCCACATTTCACTTAAAGGCGAAACTGGCCAAAGTTTATCTTTGATATCTTCATAAGTCCATTTCGCAATAAAATCTATAGCCTTTTTCGATTCAATATCTAAAGCTAATTTTGCCATTAACATATTTTCCCCAACACCACAGGTTGCGTATAAATCGAGTTTGTCTTTAATTCTATTCAAAATTTTTTTTGCCAAGTCATAGTCAGACAGTTGGTAGTATTTCAAATACTCGGTAACATCTAAAAAGGCTTCATCAATTGAATACACGTATAAATCCTCTTCAGAAATAAATTCCAAATAGACTTTAATGACTTCTGTTGAATAGCTAAGATACGTTTGCATTTGAGGTTTTTGAATCCTTATGTTTAAATCCGTGGGCAACTCATAAATTCGACATCTTGAAGGTACGCCTTTTGACTTTAAATACGGGCTTACAGCTAGGACAATCCCGCCGCCACCCCTAGAATCATCCGCAACCACTAAAGGGGTCTTAAATGGATCTAATCCAAGTAATGCGCATTCAACAGAGGCATAAAAACTCTTTAAATCTATACAGAGAATCTTACGCTTTAATTTGTATTCGTCCATTAAAATCCCCCCTTTTTAGTGCCATCATTATATCAAGATTTTTGAATGAAAACCGATGAAAATCCGTTATTTGTAATGAAACTAAAAAGGGGTTTTTCAACAAAAACCGGGTATTGTTTTACCTATACGGTTATCACGTAAATCCTTGGTTTCAAGAAAAAAAGTCACCTATCCAAAGGTGACTTATGCTCGTATTATATGCTGTTTTTGAGTTATTACAAACCCTTATCCGCTATTTAAAAGGTTTCCCAGTTAACTTCAAGTATTGTCATATTTTTAAAGAATTCTATCTTTCGATAAAACGGTTTTTTCATGATCGAGTAATCGTTTTTTCAAGTCTAATCCACCGTAAAAACCCACTAAATCGTTGTTTTTCCCAATAATCCTATGGCAAGGTATCACAATCATAATCGGATTCTTATTCAGCGCCTGACCAACAGCTCTTGAGGCATTTTTATTACCAATCATCGCTGCAATTTCCCCATATGAAGCGGTTTTACCAAAAGGTATCTTACGGGTGGCTTCGTACACTTTGAGTTGAAATGGCGTTGCCTTTGGTTGTATCGAAAAGCTGAAGCTGGTTTCTTTTTCAAAATAAGACAAAAGTTCTTCACGTGCCTTGATCAACAGTGGCGTTTCTTCGCTAGATGTTACTTCTAAATTCGTCAAATCAACGCGAACAATCGAGTGATTACTCTCTTCAACTAATAGATTTCCAATTGGGCTTTTAAATATCGTTTTCATAGTGTACCTCACAGTGTCATTATACCAAATAATTTAAAAAGAAAAAGTGTCCAAGGACACTTAGTCTAATGTAAAGAATATTTCGATTCTTCCGTTTGAAGTAATCGTTTTGACATATGGCGTTTTAGTTTCGTTATAGGTGTCATTACCGTAGGTTTGATCGTTTATTTTAACAGAGCCATTAGAGGTCTTTGTACGCACTTTGTAGTCTCTAAAATGTCCAACAACGTGAATTCTAATTGGACCATTAGAAGTGTAAATATCAACAAGTTCAGAACTTAGGTTACTTCCTGTAACGGCACCATTAGAGGTTTCCATAATGAGTTCATCTGCTGTGATATCCTTAAGTGTGATTGCACCATTAGAGGTCATGCCATCAACTTCCTTACCAATAACGGAATCAAGTGTGATTGCGCCATTAGAAGTCCTTAAAACTGCGTTATTAATCGTTACACTGGATAATACAATCGCTCCGTTAGAGGTCTTGAGATTAACATTGTTCGCATCCACATCATCAAAGATGATTTTGCCATTGGATGTTCTTAAATTATAATCGAAAAGTTTTTCAGGAACATGGATATAAACTGTTCTATCTTGCATGATATCCATAAAACCAACAAACGTTGAGCCTTTTAGTAGATTATCCCACCAGTTTGCGTATACCTTGATATAAACTTTCCCATCTGTAGTTAGGTTTTCTACTTTTTCATAATCGTAATGTTTAAATGTAATCTTAATTTCCTCATCTTCGGCAACCAAAACCTTGATTGGGTTGTTCTGAACAGAAATCTCGATGCTTGTATATAAATCTTTTTCGAATGTGAATGATTCAGAAACTAGATCAGATTCATCTTTTAGTTCTTCTCTAGCAATAACCCCAAACACAACCGATACAGCTAAACCAACGATAATTAACAACGCACTAATCTTTATTAGTAGTTTCATGATTACTTTTCCTCCTCATTAGCGATAGTTTTAATCTTACGTATGCTTTTTCTAAAGGCAGCGTTAGCATACCACATTAAGCCGATACCCATTAAACATAATCCAATTGTGAATATCATTTCACCGATATAATATATCATGACCTCGTTTGTGGATGCATTCCCCATGTGTGAAACGCTCTTAACCGTTTGAAATGCCCCACCTACTATAAAACTAAATGAGACAACCATTAGTAGCGCATATCCAGACATAATAAGCGTTTCTAGCAGTAATCTTGAAACCTTTGAAGTGGTTTTCTTAACTACTTCAACGCTTTTGTTTTCTCTTTTTTTATAAGGTGTTTTGTCCATTTGCTTAATAATGTCGTCGATTGGTCCAAGTCTATCGATAAACTGACTTTCAATCTCACCATTAAGGGTTGCTTCATCGATTAACTCGTCATAGTAATTAATGATTTCTTCCTTGTCTGCTTCGTTTTTCAAGCTTAACCTTAATTCTTTCAAAAATTCTTTCTTTGTCATTGTCTTACCTCAATATGTAACGATAGATTTTAGTAATCTCTTCGTAATCTCTCTTTGATTTATCTATTTCATTTAAACCAGATTGTGTGATCATGTAGTACTTTCTAAGTCTAGATTGATGCTGTTCTGTGTATATTTTTACAAACTTTTGTTGTTCAAGCCGTTTAAGTATTGGGTATAAGGTGGATTCTGATATGTCTATAATTTCAGAGACATCTTGCACGATTTTATAGCCGTAAGACGGTTCTTCCTTAAGTGATGCCAAGACAAGCACTTCTAAAAACCCTTTTTTTAGTTGCGGATCCATAATATACCTCCCTTCACGTAATACTATACAATGCATAGTATAAGATGTCAACAAAAAAATGCGAAATATTCGCACTTTTGTTTAAGATACAAATCATAGTGATTCACTCTTGATTGAATCCAATGGATTCCTTTTTACATATTTATATACAGGCAGTATTGTACTTAATACACCTAATAGCGTAGTAATCAATGCTAGTAGTATGTATTGTCTTGGCATAATCATGATGATATCAACCTTTACATAAATGGCATCTTTTACAATCCTATTTATGACTAGTGATGACAGTTTTAACAGTAACGATGAAGCAATCAAACTACTATATAATAGGATCATGATTTCAGTCGTAAACCAAAGATAAATATGTTTATAGCTTGCTCCAAGTGATCTCAATATCCCTATTATCTTTCCCTCACTTTGAATGGTCGTTAATATATAGTAGAAAATAATAATCACCGCAAGTACTAAAACAAATCCGCTAACAATTGATAATGGAATTTGAGTTAGTCCACGAATATACTCTATATAGTTCACGTTACTGATTATGTCATTATATCCGTCCATTCTTGCTTCGCCACTCGAAAATATGTCTTTCAATAACATACTATCTGTCACATTGTATCTCATTATCAATGAATCGTAGGTTTTAACTACACCTGTTGAAATGAGATTATTATATCCTGCACTGGAGAAAATAACGTTATTAAACTTGTCTGAATTGTTATCTATAAAGAACCCTGCTATTTCATAACATCTTTCAGTCCCATTCAAGTCCATGCAAAATGAATGGTTAATCTCATTTAATATATTGCTTATAATCGTTTTATAAGCCTTACCATAAAAATAACGGGAATCAAAACCTGGATGATACTTGTTTTCAGAAGCATAGTTGATGTATTCAAAATAGGATTCATACTCCGGCTCATTGAATGTATCTTCTATTTCATGAAAATGTTTTTCGACAAAAGACTCAATAAGTGAGTCCATTAACGAGAAAATGTCTGAACTATCATAGTAATCGGATAGTAAAAAGTTATTTAGCAACACTTGATTCTCGTTTAAGTTAGCTATTTCATTTATCCAAATCACAGCATACTCTTCGGGTATGAAGCTGACTATTTTCGTAATCGCGAAATGGTATTCACTATTGGATAACCCTAAAGCCCCACTTTCATATAGGTTTGGTTCAAAATACTTCGTATTCATAATCGCTTTCATTTCATCTTCATTAGATTGTGAAATGAAAACCATGTTATGAATGCTGTTGTTCATATCTGATAGTTCTGTTGAGATGATGCTTTGAAAAAAACCACTCATATGTTTTTTTAATAAATTGTCGTACTTATTAAAATCAAAAAATGTGTCATAGATTCCAACGATCTCATAATTGCCACTCTCATCAAAATCAATAGTCTTACCAATAATCGACTCGTAGTTACTTATCTCTACTCGTTGTCCTTCATCGTTAAAACCATACGATTTGAGTATATTAAAGATACGATTAGTAATCGCTATTTCATCGGATTTAACAGGCATTTTCCCATGTAACAAATGGATGTTTAGCATAGATTCAGCTTCTTTATTTACGGCTACCGCTCCATTAATACTATATGGGTATAAGTCACTATCTGGAATCGAGTCATAAACAAATGCATCCAACGCTTTTTCAAATCCTAATCTGACTGGATACATCTCGTTTTCATATTTCAACTGATACTCTGAAACATCACTCTCACTTAGTAATGAGGTATCATTATTATTCTTGACCAGTTTAATATAAGGCGCCTTTGACTCCTTTAGTGAATCACTGGCTTGCTCATACTTATCATAATTGGATAAAGCATCAGTTATCCCTATAATCAACAATAGTAAAGTGGATATAATAATCGTTAAAGCTAATCTAAAAGACACCTTTTTTACACTTCTAAAGCCTAACAAAAAAGACTCTGTTATGTTCAATCTTGGTTTTTTTAGTTCAATGTTGGTTGTACTTGGTGCATCATGAGGATTTGAATCCTTGATGATTCTACCGTCTTTAAGTTCTATTACTCTATGTCCGTACTTACTAGAAGCGCTTTGATCATGTGTTATGCAAACCACCAAATAGGATTTAGAGAGTTTTTCTAGTAGTTGGTATATTTCTTCTGAAGTTGTTGAGTCTAGTGCCCCTGTAGGTTCATCTGCTAATAACACCTTAGGTTTTTTTAAGATTGCCCTGGCAATCGCGACTCGCTGACGTTCTCCACCTGATAGTGTATTTGTTATTCTATTTGAAAACCCTTCTAATCCCACTTCTTTTAACACTGTTTCAATTAGAACTCTATTAGGCTTTTCCTTTAATGATAAAGTCAATCTAAGATTTGCATATACAGATATCGAATCAATCAAGTGTGAGTCTTGAAAGACAAAACCAACAACTTCATTCCGGTACCTATTTAACCCCGCATTAGATAGTTTAGAT
>Ga0265295_1001486_pt1 | contig 41049 bp, 31 predicted proteins | sample Munlansysbiofilm_FD_192503 | JGI IMG/M metagenome (GOLD analysis project Ga0265295, IMG submission 192503) | Leachate microbial communities from a municipal landfill in Southern Ontario, Canada - Methane capture system biofilm | ecosystem: Engineered > Solid waste > Landfill > Unclassified ... | reverse complement strand
CATAGTAGTGCACCATGGCCGCCACTGTATCAGGATTACCATATCCAAGGGACTTGATACATGGCCAAAGGCCATTCTTACGTATGAAGTCCTCAAGGAAGTAGGAGTCACCGAAGTCAAGGATGAGCTTTTCCCTGGCATCCTTTCTCTTGACCTTGGGCACGAAGGAAGGGTCGGCCTTTCCATAGGTGTCAGTCGACACATCATAGGTGAAGACTCCCCGTTCCTTGTTCTGGAAGATTCCCTTCTGTTCGTCAAGGACCCTGCCCAGGCTCTTCTGGGTGGAGATGACCTTGTTCCCCTCTCTTCTGGAAGAGCAGATCTTGGCGTACTTGACGCCGTTCTTGATGTCATATCCGAGGTACATATGGCTCCATGCCTCCTCATGTAGTTAGAAGTATTTTCTAACTACATAGTAGCATGAATCGCATCACCTCACAAGTTATTTTTTAAGAATATATGGGTTTATTGGAGATTATAAATGGGAAAATGCCCTGTAATTAGAATAAGTCACAGGGAGCTATAGATCAATGACGATGACTACACCCTGATATCGACTGACAGTAAGACTGGCCAAACAGATACGATAGCAACTGCTGTGCCCAACAGCTATACAGGCTTTGTTGAGAAGGCAGACCATAGTTCACGCGTGACAACTGGTACCATAGCAGGTAATGGATCGCTGGTTCTCAAACTCTACTACGACAGGACTCGCCATACAGTGAATTTCGACAGCAATGAGGGAAGTTCTGTGGGTTCAATTGCAGCCATTAAATATGGAGCGACGACCACAGAACCAACCATACCCTCAAGGACGGGGTATGACTTTAGTGGTTGGTACAGGGAATCAGCACTTACGAATCCCTGGGCTTTTTTCACTGATGCAGTAATAGAAGATATGACGTTGTTTGCCAGGTGGTCAGCTCAGACCAATATATCTTATCAGGTGGAGCACTACCAGCAGAATATCGATGACCATGCCTTTACTCTGGTCTCAACTGACACCAAGACAGGATCAACAGACACTATTGCAACAGCAGTGCCCAAAACCTATACGGGCTTTACTGAAAACACCGGACATGGTTCACGCGTGCCAAGTGGCATTATACAAGGTGATGGATCGCTTGTTCTCAAGCTCTACTACGACAGGACACTCCATACCCTAAGCTTTGACAGTAAAGACGGAAGTTCTGTAGCTTCAATTTCAGACATAAAGTATAGGGCAAAGGTCTCAAAACCTACTGACCCCACAAGGACGGGGTATAACTTTAGTGGATGGTTCAAGGATTTAGATTTGAATAATTCCTGGGACTTCTCCAATGATACCGTAATCGGAAATAGGATCTTGTATGCCAACTGGACAGCTCGGAACGACATTGCCTACAAGGTTGAGTACTACCAGCAGAATATCAGTGATAATGGCTACACCCTGGAATCAACTATCAATAAGACTGGAACCACTGCTGCGAATGTAAATGCTGCGACCAAATCCTATACGGGTTTCACCCAGAACACTACGCACGCCTCACGTGTCCCAAGTGGTAGCATCCTGGCTGATGGATCGCTAGTTCTCAAGCTCTACTACGACAGGACTCTTCATACCCTGAGCTTTGTCAGCAATGAGGGAAGTCCTATAACCCAAATTTCGAACATAAAGTATGGGGCAAAGGCCACGAAACCGACTAACCCCACAAGAGCCGGATATGATTTTGTGAATTGGTACCAAGAGGTAGGATTTACGAACTCATGGGCCTTCTCCACTGATGCCGTAACTGAAAACAGAACACTGTTTGCCAAATGGACAGCTCGGACCAACACTGTCTACAAGGTTGAGCATTACCAGCAGAATGCTGATAACAATCTCTACACACGAATAGCTACTGATAGTTTGGTGGGAACCACTGATACGACTGCGACAGCTGCGGCCAAAGCCTATACGGGCTTCACTGAAAATACAGGCCATGCGTCTCGCGTATTGAGTGGCAATATCGCTGGTGATGGAACGCTTGTTCTAAAGCTTTACTACGATAGGACTCGTCATACCCTAAGCTTTGATAGCAATGAGGGAAGTTCTGTAGGGTCAATTTCAAGCATAAAGTATGGGGCCAAGGCCACGAAACCGACCGACCCTATAAGGACAGGGTATGACTTTAGTGGATGGTACAAGGATTCAGGCCTTACAAGCTCCTGGAACTTCTCCACTGATACCATAACCATAGACAGGATGTTGTATGCCAAATGGACACTCCAAACATTTACTGTAAGCTTTGACAGCAATCAAGGCAGCCTTGTCAGTAATAGTACAGATGTGCCGTACAATACAACCATTGTAGCACCAACTGCTCCGACTAAAGTTGGGTATGACTTTGCTGGGTGGTACAAGGATTCTGCCATTACGAATGCTTGGGCTTTCTCCTCTGATGTGATCACAGCAAATACGACCCTGTACGCCAAGTGGACAGCTCTGACTGATACTGTCTACAAGGTGGAGCACTACCAGCAGAATGCTGAAAATAGTTCCTACACCCTAGTAGCTACTGATAATTCGGATGGAACAACAGCTACGACTGCGACAGGTGTGCCCAAAACCTATACAGGTTTTACTGAGAACGAGAATCACGCCTCACGTGTGGCAACTGGCATCATAGCAGGTGATGGATCGCTGGTGTTGAAGCTCTACTACGACAGGACTCGCCATACCCTGAGCTTTAACAGCAACGAGGGAAGTTCTGTAGGCCCGATTTTAAACATAAAGTATGGAGCAAAGGCCAGTGCACCAACAGTTCCGACAAAAGTCGGGCATGACTTTGGTGGTTGGTACAAGGAGCCGGCTCTGACGAACTCCTGGACTTTCTCAACTGATACCGTAACAGAAGATACTGTCTTGTATGCCAAGTGGACACTGAGTACCTATGCAGTAAGCTTTGCAAGCAATGAAGGAAGTGCTGTCAGTGCATATACTGCTGTGCCGTATAACACAACCATTGCAGAGCCAACGGCTCCGACCAAAGCAGGGTATGACTTTAGTGGTTGGTACAAGGAATCAGGTTATGTGAATTCCTGGACTTTCTCCTCCCATGTGATCACAGCAAATACGACCCTGTATGCCAAGTGGACAACTCGAACCGACACTGCCTATAAGGTGGAGCACTATCAGCAGAATGCTGAAGACAATGGCTACACCCTGGAATCAACTGTCAATAAGTCTGGAACAACAGCTACGACTGTAACTGCTGCGACCAAAGCCTATACTGGCTTCACACCGAACACTAGTCACGCCTCACGTGTGCCCAGTGGCACTATCGCAGGTGATGGATCGCTGGTGTTGAGACTCTACTACGACAGGACTCGCCATACCCTGAGCTTTGATAGCAACGAGGGCAGTTCTGTAGACCAAGTTTCGAACATAAAGTATGGGGCAAAGGCTAATGCACCAGCAGTTCCGACAAAAGTCGGGCATGATTTTGGTGGTTGGTACCAGGATTCGGCTCTGACGACTGCCTGGAACTTCTCCACTGATGCTGTAAAAGAAAATACGATTTTGTATGCCAAGTGGACACCGAGTACCTATGCAGTGAGCTTTGCAAGCAATGAAGGAAGTGCTGTCAGCTCATATACTGCTGTGCCGTATAATACAACCATTACAGAGCCAACAGCTCCGACCAAAGCCGGATATGATTTTGTTGGTTGGTACAAGGAGTCGGCTCTGACGAATGCCTGGACTTTCTCCTCTGATGTGATTACAGCAACTACTACCCTGTACGCCAAGTGGACAGCTCGAAACGACAGTGTCTACAAGGTTGAGCACTACCAGCAGAATGATGACGACAATGGCTATACCCTTTTTACTACTGAAAGGTTGGGGGGAACCACTGATTCAACTGCGACAGCTGTGCCCAATACCTATCTAGGTTTTACCCAGAACACTGCCCATGCCTCATATCTGTCAAGTGGCACTATCGCAGGTGATGGAACGCTGGTGTTGAAGCTCTACTACGACAGGACTCGCTATACCCTGACCTTTGATAGCAACCAGGGAACTCGTGTAGACCCAATTTCAGATATAAAACATGGTGCTACGGCGAGTGAACCAACTGCTCCTTCAAAAATTGGGTATGTCTTTGTCGGGTGGTATAAGGAAAGAGCTTTTGAAAACTCCTGGACCTTCACCACTGATGCAGTGACAGAAGATAGGATCTTGTACGCCAAGTGGGAACCTCGGGAAGATACTGCCTATACAGTCTACCACTACCAGGAGGATGTTGATCGCCCTTACTACGCCCATGTAGAGTCTGATTTTCTTACGGGAACAACAGCTGCGACTGCAACAGCCATAGCTAAAACTTATACAGGTTTTGCTGAAAACACACGTCACTACGGGCGTGTCCCAAGTGGCATCATTACAGGAAGTGGCCGGCTTGTTCTCAAACTCTACTACGACAGGACTCGCCATACCCTGAGCTTTGACAGCAATGAGGGAAGTTCTGTAGATTCAATTTCTCTGATAAAATATGGGGCAAAGGCCACGAAACCGACTGACCCCACAAGGACTGGATTTGACTTTGGTGGGTGGTACAAGGAGTCGACTCTTACGAACTCATGGGTTTTCACTAAAGATACAGTAAAAGAAGACAGGGCGCTGTATGCCAAGTGGATACCCCGCACCTTTACCGTAAGCTTTGAAAGGAATGGGGGAAGTTCTGTAAGTGCTCAAACTAATGTGCTATACGGTACAACCATTACAGAGCCAACGGCTCCGACCAAAGCAGGGTATGACTTTGATGGTTGGTATAAGGAATCAGGGTTTGTGAATGCCTGGACTTTCTCCACTGATCCCATAACTGAAAACAGGACCCTGTATGCCAAGTGGACCGCTCGAACCGATACTACCTATAAGGTGGAGCGCTACAGGCAGAATGCTGAAAACAGTTCCTATACTCTATTTGTTACTAATAGTTTTGAGGGAACCACTGCTACGACTGTAACTGCTATGGCCAACACCTATACGGGCTTCGCTGAAAATACAGGCCACGGCTCTAGTGTTCTAAGTGGATCAATTTTAGGTGATGGATCGCTGGTTCTCAAACTCTATTACGACAGGACTCGCCATACCCTAAGCTTTGAAAGCAACGCGGGAAGTTCTGTAGGGACAATTGCAAGTATAAAGTATGGGGCAAAGGTCAATGCACCAACAGTTCCGACAAAAGTCGGGTATGATTTTGGTGGTTGGTACAAGGATTCAGATCTTACGCAAACGTGGAATTTCTCTTCTGATACAGTAACAGAAGATACTATGTTGTATGCCAAGTGGACACCGAGTACCTATACCGTAAGCTTTGAAAGTAATGGGGGAGGTCCTGTAGTTGCACGTACTGATGTACCGTACAACACAACCATTGCAGCAACAGTTGCCCCTGCAAAACCCGGATATGACTTTGTAGATTGGTATAAGGAGCCAGCTCTGACAAATGCGTGGAATTTCTCCTCTGATGTGGTTACGGCAACTATGACTTTGTATGCCAAGTGGACAGGAAAATCCTACACGGTTCAGCTTGATAGCCAGAGTGGCTCAGGTGGAAGTTCCTCCGTATCTGCAACGTTCGGAGAAGCTATGCCAACTGCAACTGCCCCCACAAGAGCAGATTATACCTTTGAAGGATATTTTGATGCTGTAGGTGGTGGAGGAACTCGGTATTATACTCGGTCCATGGGCAGTACAAGAACATGGGATAAAACTTCTTCTTCACCCACTTTGTATGCATATTGGGAGAGAGTGAAAGTAATAGTGTATCTTGATGGGGATTATTACAATTCAGGAAGTTCTATTGTATATGCAACATATGGATCACCAATGCCTCCAGTGAGTCTTCACACGAGAACTGGGTACAAATTCGATGGGTATTACGCCAATCGTAACGGTGGAGGGACCAAGTACTATAACGCTGATGGAACAAGTGCTAAGAATTGGGATATTCAAACTACTAATTCTGTAAGACTGTATGCCAATTGGATACTTGGCACGTACAAAGTCACCCTTGACCAGCAAGAAGGAGCTGGGGGAACTACAACGGTAACTGCTACGTACAACTCAGTCATGCCCGCAGCGACTGCCCCAACAAAAGCAGGATATGTCTTTGATGGATACTATGGTTCGGGAAATGGAGATGGGATCAAGTACTATGACAGTAAAATGGTACCTCAAGTTAGGTGGGAACTGGCTTATGATAGCATAATCTTTGCAAAATGGAGAGAGTTCGAGGTAGGTGATACTTGTCCGGCTGGTGGGTTAATTTTCTACAAAAAATCGTACAAATATGATGGGTGGCAATATCTATCAGCAGCTCGTGAGGGTTGGGCCGGAGGAACTACTGATCCCTTTATGATGTGGGGAGGGTATAATACAACGACAGGAGCTACACAAACAGATTTTGGCTCAGGTCTTTCAAATACCAACACCATAGTTTCAGCAGTAGGCAGTGGTACCTATGCAGCAAAGGCCTGTGCTGATTATTCAGTAACCGTTAATGATACTCTGTACGACCAATGGTACTTGCCCTCAGGGGAAGAGCTGAAAAGGCTATCTCTCAATCATTATACGGCATTAAAACTTGATATACATAACTACTATTGGAGTTCAACAGAGAAGGATTCAAAGTGGTCATATGCGTTTCCTGTGGGTCCATCTGGTTTAAATCTTAATCCAATTGAAAGGACTAACACCAACATCCGAAAGGTACGGCCCATACGGAGGTTCTAGCATAGGAGTGAATATTCGCTCCATTGGTTGATCCGCTTGTGATCAACTAATGGGGGCCAGGTAGTACTTGAGATGATGCTCTTGTAAAGGATACTGAACCATGGTTGTTCAGTATCCTTTGTCTTTGGTTCTCTTTACCAATTACCATAAAACTCGCAGAAGAATTGTAGGATCTCCATGCATGTAGTGGATTGCATACAATGGTGAAAGGTCATATTTGGCTGAAGAAACGATTTGTTGTAATATATTGGGATATTGTTGCAATAAGCTCTAAATGATTTTGACCCCGATGCAAGAATTTTGCGAAATCACCGGTAGTCACTATTTAAGTAGTGACTACATAACTAAAAGCAAAAAAAGATTTTTAAGAAAAACGCGAAAAAGTATTGATTCTTTTCTCTGATGTTTGTAGTGTACTAGCCAGAAAGAGAACGACATGCTTCTGCGTCCGTTGGACCGGATAGCACAGAAATCGGATTTTTCTAACCTCCTTTTGTTCCCTCTAGGGTTTAACCTCCTTTTCCCTAGGGGGTTTTTTTGTCTTCATGTCTAATGATGTGAAACTGGTATGATTATCTGGTATTTCCTGATGTGAAGAGACCACATGTCAGTTAAATCAGACATAGCTGGTTGCCATAGTGAAACACCGGATATTACCATAAGAAATATTAGACGCCCTTCTTCTGCACAAATCTGCCCCAAGAGCATGAAATGGGTGTAGACAGTGTGGGACTGCCAAATACAAGGGCTTATTCCTATTGGGAGGTCACACAGCGACAAATGTATTCCTCAGTTCTGCTCTCATCGGACGGTGCTTTGCAAGGTAGGAGAGCATAGCATCAATGGCATGTTCAGCATGTGTCTCACGCTGGCTTCCATAGTTGCTGGAAACGCCTTGTTCGGTGACAAACGCAACATAATACGAACGCTTTGGGTCGAGCTCTTCCTTGCCTACAAAGACTTGCTGGATGCGCTGTCCTTTTGGATTTTCAATCTTCAGGTATACGGTGAGACCGAGACTCCGTTTGACATACCCACCCATCTGCTCGTAGGGATCTGAAGCGAACGTCCGTTCCAGGTTCTCCTCCAACATTGCAAGCAGTTCTTCACCAGTTATATAGACCGTTGAGACTGGTGGGTTCATAGGGATGATGTTGTATAGGTCGTTCAAGGTAATTTTTCCCGGGACGACAGGGGCGCCATAGCGCCATCCATTGGAGAAAGCCATTTCAGATCCGGTACTTTCCATAAGAGCCTGCAACAGGAAATTATCCATAGTCGATTCCATCATGGTTGAACGGTTGAGAGCTGTCTCTGTTTCACCCACAACCTTTGAGAGTTCCTCCTGGAACGGTGAGAGAGCCTTTTTGACCATCTTCTCTACCACAGGATCAGCTTTGATGCCCTTTTCGACCTCGATCAGCTGGTGTTGATAGTCAACGATCTTCCCCTCCTGTACTTCCACATCTAGGCGTCCCAAAAAGGAACCATGGCAACCTGACTGGATCACAAGCGTTTTTCCTTGGCGAACAGGCTTATACAGACGGTTATGGGTATGGCCGCTCAGACAGACATCTATGCCATCAACTTCCGAGAGAAGCTTCATATCCTGGGCAAACCCGAGATGGGAGATGAGGACGATGAGATCCACCTTCTCTTTCATGCGCAGGATATCGACAAACGTCGGCAGTTCTTCTCTTCCTAGGGTAAAGCGCACCCCTTCGCTGAAGGAAGGCGGCATGGTCTTGTCTATGATGTTGGAGGCGATACCCACCATGCCGATGCGAATACCTCCGACCTCCTTTACCCTGTAGGGTGGGAAGATTACCTTTTTTGTAGCCTTGTCATATACATTGATGGCAAGGGTCGGATAGCTAAGTTGTGCTGCGAGCTGCTTGAAGGTCGCAGGACTGTAGGCAAATTCCCAATGGGATGACATAGCATCGAACTCTAGTTCGTTCAGGATTGGGATCAAAGCCTGACCCTGAGTCTGCAGGGCGGGGTAGGTGCCATGCAGAGTATCACCGCAATCACAGAAAATAACACGACCCTCAAGTTCTGATCGAATCTGTCGTATGATCGTGGCTATGCGAGCATATCCACCCACAAGGCGATAGACAGCCTTGTCAGCTTCCCAGAACAGTTCCTGGTGGAGGTCTAGATACGCATGGCTGTCATTGAGCTGGACAATGGAAAGTGTAGGGTTGTTTGTCATACTCTATGCTCCTTTCTTTGCAAAGACATTCGAAACGTCATGTGCCCAACGGATTGTTCACGACTGTTTCAAGCATGGTATTGTCGTGTCTGCTGATGCTTGAAGGCAACTCACTGTGTGCTACCTCCCTCCTAAGGTGTTGTACGGCTCTGTTGTTTTCAATCTTTACCTTCAAACTTCGGGTTACACGAACACTCTCTCGTGGTCCTCTGAATTCCAGATGCCTGAAAAGGCCACAACGGCTATATCACAATACTATCACCCCGTATCTGTACTGTGAAGTGAACCCCCGATGCCAGGATGAAAATACGCAAATACCTCTACATCCATGTATGAAAAAGCATTTTGACGACAGGCTAGGCAGTTTCCGCCATCGCAGGCGCTGAGGAAAGGTGCATTTGGGTAAGCAAGAAAAAGAGACACACCCATGGTCGTGTACGTCTCTTTTCTACACATTTTACCGCTTACTTCCTCGTTATTTCTGGAAATGTCATGATCCCTGTTTAGCTTCCTCACGAAGCTTTTCTTATTGGATCCTTTTCCTTACTCCAGCTCAAACACCCCGGTATAGAGCTTCTGGTACTGCCCCTTCTTATCCATCAGCTGCTGGTGTGTTCCCCGCTCTATGATCTCTCCTTGCTCGAGCACCATGATGACATCGGCATTCTTGATGGTGGAAAGCCTGTGCGCAATGACAAAGACCGTCCGCCCCTCCATCAGGGCATCCATGCCCTTTTGGACTATCGCCTCGGTCCTGGTGTCGATGCTGCTGGTCGCCTCATCAAGGATGAGCACAGGCGGGTTGGCGACGATTGCCCGGGCTATGGAGATAAGCTGTCTCTGCCCTTGTGATAGCGACGATCCGTCCCCGGCCAGTTCGCTCTCGTAGCCCTGTGGCAGCAACCGGATGAAGGAGTCGGCATTGGCGAGCTTTGCCGCCTCGATAACCTCGGCGTCTGTTGCATCCAGGCGCCCATAGCGGATGTTCTCCATCACCGTCCCTGAGAAGAGGTTCACATCCTGCAGGACTACACCCAGGGAGCGCCTCAGGTCATCCTTCTTGATCTTGTTGATGTTAATGCCGTCGTAGCGAATCTTCCCATCAGCCAGGTCATAGAAACGGTTGACCAGGTTGGTGATGGTCGTCTTGCCCGCCCCTGTCGCGCCCACCAGGGCGATCTTATGGGTAGGACGTGCGTAGAGCGAAACATCCTTAAGCACCAGCGTGTCCTCGTTGTATCCAAAGTCGACGTTGAAGAACTGCACATACCCCTCGAGCTTGGTATACCTCTCGGCTCCTGTCTTGCGTGGGTTCTTCCATGCCCAGATGTTGGTCCGCTCCTGGGTTTCCTCCAAGGCCCCGTTTCCGTCATAGGCCGCATTTACCATGGTTACATACCCCTCATCAACTTCCGGCGTCTGGTCGAGCAGGTCGAAGATTCGCTTCGCCCCAGCCATCGCCATGACCACAGCGTTGAGCTGCTGAGCCATCTGGTTGATGGGCATGTTGATGGTCCTGCTCAGCTGCAGGAAGGTGGCTATGGCCCCTAGTGTCAGGATCCCTCCCCATCCGCTGATGGCCAGCATGCCCCCGGCGATCGCCACGATGACATACTGGATGTAGCTGATGTTGCCCATTATGGGCATCAGGATGTTTGCAAACCTGTTGGCCTTGTTTGCATTGTTGAAGAGCTCGTCGTTGAGCTTGTCAAAGGACTTCTTAGACTCATCCTCATAGGTGAACACCTTGACCACTTTCTGGCCGTGGATCATCTCCTCTATGAACCCGTTGGTCTTTCCCAGGGATTTCTGCTGGTCCATGAAATATTTGCCGCTTTGTCTGGCAATCTTGGAGGAGATCCAAAGCATGCCGGTGAGTGAAATTATCACGACCACCGTCAGGATCCAGCTGGTGAAGAGCATGGCAAAAAATATGGCGATTACGGTAAGTGAGGAGGAGAATATGTTCGGTATGCTCTGGGTTACCATCTGGCGAAGGGTATCGGTATCGTTGGTATACAGGCTCATCAGGTCCCCATGGGAGTTGGTATCGAAAAACCTGATGCTGAGGTGCTGCATATGGGCGAACATGTCGTCCCTGATGGTCCTCAGCGCACTTTGTGCGATGGTGATCATCAGACGGTTGTACAGGAAGGTTGCCACCACCCCCGCTGCGTAGATGCCTCCCATCAGGGCCAAGGCCTTGAGCAGGGGGATGAAGGAAGGGTCTGTCTGGCTCGAGAGGGGGACGATGAAGTCGTCGATGAGGATGCGAAGGAACAGCGACCCTCCGACCCCTGCCAACGCACTTACCACTATGCAGGCCAGCACGAGTATGAAGCGCCCCTTGTACGGGATGAATATATATTCAAGAAGGCGACGCATGGTGTTCTTATCTATCTTCAGTTTTTTTGTTGTTTGCTTGTCGGTCTTCATCATGCCCCCTCCCTGCTCTGGGAGTCGTATATCTCGCGATACATCTCACTTTGTACCAGCAGCTCGTCATGGGTCCCCACTGCCTGCACACTGCCTTCATCCATGACCACGATCATGTCAGCATCCTTTACGGAGTTTATCCTCTGGCTGATGATGATCTTGGTGGTATCCTTGAGCTCGTTTCGGAAAGCACGCCTTATGAGGGTGTCGGTCTTGGTGTCCACAGCACTGGTAGAGTCATCCAGGATGAGAACCTTGGGTTGCGTGAGGATGGAACGGGCAATGCTGAGCCTCTGCTTCTGCCCGCCTGAGAGGTTGGACCCATCCTGTTCGATATGGGAGTCATACCCGTTGGGGAAGCTTCTGATAAAGGAGTCTGCCTGGGCGATCTTGCACGCCCTGACAAGGTCCTCATCGGTGGCCTCAAGGTCCCCCCATCTGAGATTCTCCTTGATGGTCCCCGAGAAGAGCACGCTCTTTTGCAGCACCACGCTCACAGCGCCTCTGAGGGCGTCGAGCTGGTAATCCCTTACATCGATGCCACCGACCTTCACCGAACCCGAATAGGTGTCGTAGAGGCGGGGGATAAGCTGGATGAGGCTGGTCTTGCCACTTCCTGTGGGCCCGATGATGCCCACCACGTCCCCTGATTTGATATGCAAGGTGATATCCTTCAGGCAGAGCTTGTCCTCACGCTTGGTGTAGCTGAAGGCGACCTGGTCGAAATCAATGCTTCCGTCAGCAACATGGGCAAGTGCATCATCCTTGTCGACGAGGTCGCTCTTTTCAGCGAGCACCTCTTCAATGCGGAAAGCAGAGGCCCTGCTGATGGTTATCATGACAAAGACCATCGACAACATCATAAGGCTCATCAGGATCTGCGATGTGTAGGTTATGAAGCTCATCAGCTGGCCGGTGGTCATGCTTTCACTGACAATGAGCTTTGCCCCAAAATAGGATATGGCAAGAATGCTTATATACATGAGGCCCTGCATCAGGGGACTGTTGAAGGCCACTATCTTCTCAGCCCTGCTGGAGTCCTCGTAGATGGAGGTCGACACTTTCTTGAACTTCTCCGTCTCATGCTCCTCCCGTACAAAAGCCTTCACAACGCGCACCCCCCTGACATTCTCCTGCACCACTGCGTTCAGCTTGTCATAGGTCTTGAAGACCCTGACAAAGAGCGGGTAGGCGTTCTTGATGATGATGGCCATCCCGATGGCCAGCAGGGGAAGGGCTCCGAGGTAGACCAGCGAGAGCTTGGCGTTGAGCCTGCTTGCCATAAAGAAGCTGAAGACAAGCATGAAGGGGCTGCGCACCGCTATGCGGATCATCATCTGGTAGGCCCTCTGCACGTTGGTCACGTCGGTGGTCAGGCGTGTGATGAGGCTGGAGGAGGAGAACTTGTCGATGTTGGAAAAGGAAAAATCCTGGATGGAGTAGTACATCTTCTGCCTGAGGTTCTTTGCAAAGCCGGTTGAGGCGATGGCGGCAAAAAATCCTGAAAGGACTCCGAAGATGAGTGCGACAAGGGCACACCCCAGGAGGATCATCCCCCAGTACCAGATACGGTCCATATTTCCGGCATCGATGCCCTGGTCAATGAGGTTGGCCATCAGATAGGGGATGAACACATCCATGACCACTTCCAGGACCACAAACAGGGAGGTCAGAAATCCCGGTACCCTGTAGCCTTTAGTCTGTTTTCTTACATTCTGTAACATGATTACTCTTCTTTACTCCAAATTCTTCTTGAGCTTCTCGGTTATGGCGAAGAACTGTTTGAGCTCCTCTTCAGACAAGCCGCTTTTGAGGGTCTGCTCGAACTCCTGGAAAAAAGCCAGGTGCTTCTTACATAGGCCTTGTGATGTCGGTGTCAGGCTCACCATATTCTGTCGGGCATCGGTCGGGCTGGGAGAACGTGTTATGAGGTGGTTGTTCTCCATCAGGCGGAGGATGTTGGCAGCGGTGGAACCACGTATGCCAAACTCCTTTTGGATCTCCCTCTGGGGTATGGAAACCCGTTTAGTCCTTCCAAAGAAGCTGAGGATCTGGGCCTGTACGGGGGTGATGGGATTCTCCACCTCCTTGCGTATTCCCTCTTCGAACTTGCGATTGAAGAGGATGGTGAGAATCTTCAGTGTCTTGACAATATGCTGGTTGTGATGGGGCACAGGTTCTCCTCGTATTAATTGTTAGCTTGCTAACGATACTAGTGAAAAAACCTCACTTCGGCTAGTGTATGAGGAGAAAAAACAGTACTACCATGGCGTAATCTTATCTGTAAGGAATGCGTCAATACCAGTGACCCATGCTTTCACCATGGGGGTATCAAGCGGGTATCAATTTCTCATTGATTGAGAAACATGCTAACCCATGCTATAATAAGCTTTACTTACATCTGTCGTACATGTGTTGAAAAGGAAAAACCTTGCATGGATAATCAGGAATACTTCAATATTGCCGGACCCTGTATTCCCTCAGTTCATTATATGGTCGATACCAACAAAAAAATCGACCATATAGTCACTGAGTATGTGGATGCAGGCGAGTACTTTATCATCAATCGTGCCAGACAATACGGCAAGACCACTACGCTTGAGCTCCTCTACAAAAGGTTGCTGGGTACATGCATAGTATTTAAATTGAGCTTTGAGGGAAAGGATGAGTACTTTGCTTCTTTGGAAATTCTAGCAGATGGCCTCAGGGATGATTTCCATACTATGTTACTTGAGCAACATGCAGCTCTTGCATATTTGTTTGAAGAAAAGATTGACGAAAGATTTCCACTGAAGGATTTAGGTAGGCGGACTACCCAACTTTGTCAGGGCGCTGGCCGACCGGTTGTGTTAATCATTGATGAGGTTGATAAAGCCTGTGACAATCAATTGTTTTTGACATTTTTGGGATGGCTTCGTGATCAATATATTACCAAGAATACGCAAAGGAATTCTCAGTTCACCTTCCAGAGTGTAATACTCGCTGGTGTGCATGATATCAAGAATCTAAGAATGAAAATTCGCCCCGAGGAGAAGCACAGGTACAACAGTCCTTGGAACATCGCCACTCGCTTTGATGTGGATATGAGCTTCTCTGCCTTAGAGATTGCGACTATGCTTAAGGAATATGAGGCTCAGCATCAAAAGAAAATGGATATTGCAAAGGTTTCCACAAGATTGTATTACTATACGAGCGGATATCCGTTTCTTGTGAGTTTGCTTTGCAAGAGCATCGATGAAGATGGCTTGTCCTGGACTGGCGAAGGTGTGGATGAGGCCCAGAAGCGTATCTTGAAAACCACCAATACCCTGTTTGATGATGTGATAAAGAATCTGGTAAACTATCCTTCTTTTGGTGCCATGGTCAAAGGCATTCTTCTTGATGGTGAACATGTCCCGTTCGAGATTCGCGATCCTGATATTGACCTCGGCCTGATGTTCGGGATTCTCAAGGATAATGATGGCAAGGCATGTGTCTCTAACATCATGTTTGAAACGCTGATACTGAACTATTATATCTCCACCTCTAAGGCTAGGAGCCGGATCAACCAATACGTTTCACAGAGCAGTACCCGGTTTCTTGAAGAAGGCAAGCTGGATATGGCCTTGGTCCTGCAGCGCTTTGCCGCTTTCTTGAAGTCCGAGTACAGGGACGAAGATGGCTCTTTCATCGAAAGGGAGGGACGGCTTCTCTTTCTCAGCTTCCTGAAACCCATCATCAATGGTATGGGGCATTATGTGGTAGAGCCAGAGACCAGAGGTAGCCGCCGCATGGATGTTGTAGTTTTCTACGGTTTACAAAAGTATATAGTGGAACTAAAAATATGGCATGGAGAGCGTGCCGCGAGCGACGCATATGACCAGCTAGTTGGGTATCTGCAGGGCCAAGAGCAGAAGGTTGGCTATCTTTTGAGCTTTTGTGAGAATCGTAAAGGCCCGCGTGAAGGCAGGGTCTTTGAGCATAAGGGGTGTACTATCACTGAGGTTATCATAGCTTATCGTGACAGGATATGATTCCTCATTTTGAGCATTGTCATTGATAAGATGAGTTTGAATCTATGATCTGCCATGTACCAAGATGCTGTTTTACAATGGAGTACCAGAAGTCCATTGTACGCTACCCCGCATTATGGTGACCCAGCATCTATGCCTTCATCAAGCTATAGATCATGTATGGTGAGAAGTGTGCATAGTGTCAGGAATCAGTATGGTATCCCAATGGGGTCTCTCTGGATCCTTTTTCATATGCAGGACAAGCTGGGCCCCCTTTGTAGGGAGCCCAGCTTGTAAGATTCTTATACAGTTGGTATCCATCCTGTACCTGAATACCTGTTCTATGTAGTCATCGAACGTAGCTCTTCCTCATAAACTTAGAACAACTCGGAATACGCCTTGAGCACTTCGTCGCCTTCACAGCCATTGAGCACCTTGGTGGCAAGAACCTTACCAAGCTGCACACCCTCCTGGTCGAAGCTGTTGAGGTTCCAGGCAAAGCCTTGGAACATCACCTTGTTCTCATAGTGGGCGAGCAGGGCCCCAAGGGTTCTTGGTTCCAGTTTATCTGCATACAACAAGGATGAGTAGCGGTTGCCCTCAAACTGCTTGTTGGGATTCTCGTCGCCCTTGCCCATGGCGAATGCCACTATCTGGGCAACAAGGTTTGCATTGAGCTTGGTCTGGCTTGTGGAGCCCTCCACAACGATGTCCTTGCCGTACTGCGACGAGGAGAAGCCGATGAACTGCAAGGGGATGGTATCGGTGCCCTGGTGCAGCAACTGGTAGAAGGAGTGCTGTCCGTTGGTGCCGGGCTCTCCGAATATGATGGGACCGGTGCTATAGGCGAGAGGTTTTCCATCCCTGTTCACATGCTTGCCGTTGCTCTCCATGTCCAGTTGCTGCAGGTGGGCAGGGAAGCGGGTGAGGGCCTGTGCATAGGGCAGTATTGCAGTGGTTGGTAGGCCTAGGGCATTTCTCAGGTAGAGCCCGATGAGGGCGTCTGCCAAGGCGGCATTCTTAGTGATGTCGCTTTCTAGGGCAAGGATGTCTGCCTCATGGGCACCACTAAGAAACTCTTTAAAGACTGGGTAGCCAAAGGCAAGGGAGAGAATTACCCCCCCCACTGCACTGGTGGAACTGTACCGTCCCCCCACAAAGTCATCGATATAGAAGGCGTCAAGCAACGAGGAAGAGGCGGCAAGAGGACTGGTCTTGCTGGTGACTGCGACCATGTGCTTTTCAGGCTCAATACCCTTGATGCCACTGTCGGCTATCGCCTTGAGCACCAGATCCCTATTGGTGAGGGTCTCCAGCGTGGTCCCGCTTTTTGAGACCAGGATGAACAGGGTAGTCTCAAAGTCCATGCCCTTGAGCACATCGGCAGCATCGTCGGGGTCGACGTTGCTGATGAAGCGGGCATCAAGAAGAGGGATGTCCTTTGCTGCACACCACCCCTTGAGGGCGAGGTAGAGGGCCCTTGGGCCGAGGTCGCTTCCACCGATGCCTATCTGAACCACAGTCTTGAAGGGCTTGCCGGTCGACCCTACTATTTTTTCTGCGCGTACTTTTTCTGAAAAGGCTTCGATCTTCTTTAGCTCTTTAGCGTAGAAGTCTCCTTTGTCCTCACTATCGGCAACAACAGCGTTGAGCACCTGGCCCCGGGTAAGGTGGTGCAGCACCAGTCTTTTCTCCCCGGTGTTCATCGTCTCCCCACTCAGGACCGCCCGGTATTTCTTGATGAGCTGCTGCTCGTCTGCGAGGTCCTGCAGCACTGCAAGGCTCTGCTTGTCAACAGGCATCGCTGCGTAGTTGTATTTCAGGCCCCCTGCCGCTGTGATCTGGTATGCCTTGATGCGTTGTGCATCCAGCACCGTTGCAAGGTCTTTTGGCTGGAGGGTCATCAGGCGTGCATATGCATCTGTCTTGTCAATATTCTTGAATTTCATAGGTTGGCTCCTTATGTAAAAACACCCCTCCATTGTAGTGGGAGGGGCTTGGTAGTGCAAGGCTGTCTTACTCTTCGATTTCTGGTATGCGGGTTTTGAAGCTGTCCTGCAGGTCTTCCTTGTTCATCCCTTCACGCAGGATTACAAAGATGGTGTCATCCCCGGCAAGGGTTCCCAATATCTCAGGGAGGGCGAGGACATCGAGGGCGATGCCCACGCTGTTCGCATGACCTGGGCGCGTCTTTATCACACCGAAGTTGCCGGAGAATTCGATGGAGAGTATTCCCCTTCTCACATCCTGGATATAGCTCTTCTCGGATTCGCTGATCAGGTCATTGTCGGGCAGGGCATAGTAGTAGCCTGACCAACCATCGGAAATCTTGCCGACCTTCAGCATCTTCAGGTCTCTGGAGAGGGTTGCCTGGGTCACGCTGTACCCTTCGGTCCTCAGCATCTCAAGCAGGGTATCTTGGTTGTCTATCCTGTTGCTCTTTATCAGTTCCTTCACAACAGTAAGACGGTTATGTCGTTGCCTCATTCTATGGCTTCTCCTGTCTTTCGCATCGAATTGGATATTTATGCGTAATATACGAATAAAGATACAGTACTATGGCAAGCAATGCAAGATTGGACACTCTTCTTTTTTTGATTCAACGCTTGACCGCAGAGGGAGAGTATAGCATCCTATCCATAGCGAAAAGGAGTGACGTATGGTAATCTCTCTTGTAATTATTGGTCTTATAGTGGCACTGGGCCTCTATTTTGTAAGTGTGTACAACAGTTTGGTCAGATTGAGGAATCAGGGCGAAGAGGCTGAGTCAGCCATCGATGCCCATCTGAAGCAGCGCTATGACCTTGTCCCCAATCTTGTGGAGACAGTAAAGGGGTATGCAAAGCATGAGAGTGAGACCCTCACTGCCGTCATCGAAGCCAGGAACAAGGCGATGAGTGCCACCGGCACTGTAGAGAAGGATGAGGCCAACAAGGGTTTCTCCTCAACGCTGAAGTCCCTGTTTGCCCTGAGCGAGGCCTATCCCGATCTGAAGGCCAACCAAGGCTTCCTTGACCTGCAGAAACAGCTGCAGAAGATCGAGGAGCAGCTGCTCTCCGCACGCAAGTACTACAACGCCATCATCAAGCAGTTCAATACGACAGTCGAGGTGTTCCCCTCCTCACTGGTCGCTTCGATAGCCCGTTTTGCAAAGAAGCCTTACCTTACCATTGAAGATGAGGCTCGCGCCAACGTCAAGGTGAAATTCTAATGCATAGAAAAAGAGTCCTGATCCTGTTGCTGGTTTTGGTGACATCGTTCTCCCTGTTTGCCGCAGATTATGTCTTTGAGTCCTACCATATGGACATCACTGTCTCTGCGAGCAACGTCTATACCATAGAGGAGGAGATTGTCGCCAACTTCTCGACTCCCCGGCACGGCATCTTTCGCGAGATTCCGGTGCGCTTCGGCAAGACGCGCATCAAGCTGGAGAACCTGAAGAGCAGCGACCCCATCATTGAGGACTCGGTCTCTAGTGATTTCATCACCTTCCGCCTCGGCTCTGCCGATACGACTGTCATTGGGAGAAAGCCATATTCGCTCTCCTACACCTATGATATAGGATCGGATGACTATGACGACTATGACGAGCTCTACTTCAACCTGGTGGGACCGGGTTGGCAGGCCACCATAGAGGATTTCACCTTCACCATCAGGTTTCCCAAGCCGATAGACCCCTCCATGATCTGGCTTACCGGAGGGGTGTACGGCTCGACGGCCCAAAGGGGAACCTACACCCTTTCTGCCGACAGGAAGACCTTGAGCGGCAAGGCTAAGGACCTTGCCCCTGGGGAGGCCCTGACCATACGGGTCCAGATGGAGGAGGGGTACTTTGTCGGTGCTACCGCCCATCGGGACTACACCATACCCGCATCCATCTTTGCTCTGTTGCTGGGCATCACTGCAGCGTTCTTTGCCACCATGCTTTTCAAGAGGTATGGGCGTGAGGAGCTCTTCGTCCCCGTAGTCCGCTTTGAACCGCCAGAGGGGTTTTCTCCCCTGGAGGTCGGCTTTATCGCAGACGGCCGGGTCGACAACAAGGACCTGACCTCCCTGATCTTCTACTGGGCTGACCAGGGCTGCCTCACCATTGAGGAGGTGAGCAAGAAGAAGATCATCTTCAACCACCTCAAGGACCCCAAGACCGACAAGAGGCATGAACGCAATCTCTTCAATGCCTTCTTTGCTGCAGGGGATGGGAAGACCGTCACTCTCAAGGATCTGGAAAAGCAGAAGTTTGGCCAGGCCATGGAGAAGGCCAGGGCCGAGACGGTGGAGTATTTCAAGAAGGAGAGGCGTCTCAACGACCCCGTCGCCGAGCGAAAGCGCGTCACCATCTTCCTGATGGCAGCTGGTGTCGTGGTGGCCAATGCACTGGCGGCCAGCATCAATTATCTGGCTGAAGGCACCGTGGCCCTTTTGGTCCTGGGCCTTTTCTGCTCGGTCATCAGCGCTGTCATTGCCTATAGGCTCACCACCGACTGGGAGATGCGCGGGAAGTTCACCAAGTTCATCAAGATGGCCGCCTTGGTGTTGCTGGGTATCTTCAGTTATGTCGGGGCGATCATCATCCTGTACGGGGTGCTGGACAACGGTGAGGCGTACTCCCTGCTGATGGGGCTTCCGGTTGTCTTCTTCCCCGCATACCTCTCCTTCTTGGGTGTGGTCACCGCAAAGAGAAGCCCCTATGCCCATAAGATGCTGGAGCAGACCATAGGGTACAGGGACTTCATCAGCAAGGTTGAGGTGGACAAGCTCAAGTTGATGATCGATGATGATCCCGAACTCTTCTATCATGTGCTTGGATATGCAACGGTGCTCGGCCTTGAGGATAAGTGGGCCAAGAAGTTCTCTACCATCGCCTTGAATCCACCCTCCTGGTATTATGGGCAGAACCTTGCCTTCAATGCCTTGTACTACAGTTCCTTGTCGCATAGGATCCACACCAACGTCATGGAAAGTGCCATCTACTCCCAGGCCAAGAGCGGCTCATCCGGTGGGGTTCGTTCCTCCTTTGGTGGGGGCGGCTTCAGCGGAGGTGGCTTCGGAGGCGGAGGAGGGGGCGCATGGTAAGGGCCCAAGTCGAGCGAAAGCACCTTCCGAAGGGGTGGTACAGGCATTTCAAGGGGGGCCTCTATGAGGTGGTCGATACGGTCATCGACAGCGAGACGCTCCAGACCATGGTGCTCTACCGCCCCGAGCACTCCCCTGACCTCTGGGTCCGTCCGTATGAGATGTTTGTAGAGACGGTTGTGAAGGATGGGATCCCTGTCAGTCGCTTCTCTGCTCTTGAGCATATGAAAGGGTAGGAAGGGCATAGGTCTTGGATTGAGAGAAAAGAGTATGGGCAGGAGCATGAAAAACGGAGCCGATCGGCTCCGTTCCCATTACTGAATCTTTATTGAAACGAAACTGCCCCGATCAATGGCGGTAGTTATTGCGTTCCGGACGAGGTTTTGCGATAGCCTCGTTCACTCGGAGATTGCGTCCACCTAAGTCACTCCCATCAAGCTGGGAGATGGCTGCCTCTGCTGCTGAATCCTCTTCCATCTCTACGAAGGCAAACCCCTTGGGGCGGCGTGTCTCGCGGTCAATGATGATATTAGCACTAAGTACGGTTCCGTACTGTGCAAACAGGTCCCGAAGGTCTTCTTCGGAGGTGTTGTAACTCATGTTACCAACATAGATTTTCTTTGCCATTAAAGCGTCCTTCACAGGCATTGCCTGTCCAATACAATGATTGCTCTATTTGGCGCAGTCTTGAGCTTTTACCTGTCAGTAGGAGCGATTCAGTAACGCACACGTAGAAGATTCAGATAACGGACCAGCTGCAACACAAAAACTAAAGCAAACTAACGGTATCATGAGGCTGAGCCGCTGTCAATTATCGACTATAACGATTTTTTGATATTGGCAACGCATTCTCCCCTTGCATTTCTTCCTTCATATCAGCATGATACTTGACATGAATAGTAATATTGTCGGATTAGTTGCTTCCTTTGCCTTTCTTGGATTGGTCATTGTCTTTGCCATCATGTTGGGTAAAAAGACAAATATAAGCAGTGAAACCATGAGGAAAATTATCCATATAGGTGTTTCCAACTGGTGGTTCCTTGAGATATACCTGTTTACCGAACTCTCCTACTCCCTTGTCGGGCCCATCTTCTTCATCATTGCCAACACCCTCTTCACCTTCCTTGACCTGGGTCGGTTCATCGGCATGGACGATAAGAAACGTAACTACGGCCTCATCTATTTTCCGGTGACGCTGTTGCTGTTGGTCATATTCCAGTATCAGGGATACCTGCCGACCATTGCGTGCACCATCGGGGTGCTTGTCATGGGCTATGGTGATGGCCTTGCTGCCCTGATAGGCAGCAAATGGGGCAAGCGCAAACTGAACATCCCCAGCGGCGGGAAGAGCTGGCTTGGGACCATCGTCATGTTCTCTGTGAGCTTTCTCATCACCTTCGTCGCCCTGCTGACCACAGCACTTCCTTTTTCAGCCCTGCTTGGCCTGGCCCTGCTTGTCGGGTTGGTCTCCTCCTTTGTCGAGGCGATAACCCCTCTGGGGCTGGATAACATCACCGTTCCACTGCTTGCGGCATTCCTGGTAGGAGCATTCGTATGAACAGTGTTCCCCCGTCAGGTTCGCTCACCAGTATGCTCGACCTCTGGTTCTTCGCCCTTCCTTACTCCTTTTGGTATCTGGTTCTTATCATGCTCGCCTTCTCCCTGGCCGCCTACATGGCACGGCAGCTTACGGCCAGCGGCTCGACAGTCGCTTTCTTCGTAGGGTTTGTCCCGACCTATGTGCTTGGCTTCGGGGCATTGGCCACCTTGCTGCTCTTCTTCCTGTTTGCCGGTGTCTTGAGCAAGTTAGCCAAGATACGGACCAAAACCGATGTCCCGTCCATCCAGAAGAAGGGTAGCCGGCGTGATGGGATGCAGGTCTTTGCAAATGGGGGCATGGCCCTCGTTGCTGCGGTGCTGTACGCCCTCTCACCCTCCACCGTCGCCTTGGTGATGTTCGGATCAAGTGTGGCAGAGGCTGCAAGTGACACCTTCGCCGGTGAGATAGGCATCCTCTCCAAGACGGGCCCCATCTCCATCATCACCGGAAAGAAGATGAAACCCGGGCTCTCCGGGGCGGTCAGTGCCCTGGGCAGCTTTGCCGGGCTTGCAGGGGCTCTGTTCATCGCCCTCTACTGGATGGGGTGTTTTCTTCCCGCCAGTGGCAGGAACTTTGCCTACGCCTCGATAGTTGCTGTCAGCGGCTTCTTCGGCTGTCTTATGGATAGCGTGCTCGGGGCTACCGTCCAGGCCCACTATTTTGACCCGAATCGCGACCGTCTTACCGAGCATCCCACCTCCGGAGGGGAGAAATTGTCCTTGGCGCGTGGGTTCCGGTGGATCGACAACGACCTGGTAAACTTGATGAGCAACGTGATAGCAACGCTGCTCGGAGCCTCCCTTATCCTTGTTATAGGATAAAATGCCCAGATACACTTGCTTCTCTCCATTTTTATTTGTATGTTATTTCACGGTGGGATTGAATATGGCCCTCCTGTATATTTTAAGACCACATATTCTTAAGTGAGGATATAAATTATGGCAAAACAATTGCAGTTCAACGAAGATGCACGCAAATCTTTAGTCGCAGGCGTCGAGAAGATGTCACGTGCGGTGATGGCAACACTAGGACCCAAGGGTCGTCTGGTTGTAATCGACAAGAAGTTCGGCGCTCCGACCGTAACCAAGGATGGAGTCTCGGTAGCCCGGGAAATCGAGCTCGAGAACCCGTTTGAAAACATGGGAGCCCAGCTTCTCAAGGAAGTTGCTACCAAGACCAACGATGTCGCAGGCGATGGCACCACCACCGCCACTGTGCTCGCTTGGTCCATCATCAAGGAAGGCATGAAGAGCGTCGCAGCCGGAGTCAACCCAATGGGTATCCGCCGTGGCATCGACAAGGCCGTCATCGATGCTGTCATCGAGATCAAGAAACAGGCCAAGATGATCAAGGACAAGGAAGAGATCGCACAGGTCGCCTCCATCAGCGCCAACAACGACCGGACCATCGGCGACGAGATCGCCAATGCAATGGAGAAGGTCGGCCTCGACGGTGTCATCACCGTTGAAGAGTCCAAGACCATCGAGACCACCACTGACTTTGTGGAAGGCATGCAGTTCGACCGCGGATACCTTTCCGCCTACTTCTGCAACAATCGCGACACCATGACCACTGTCATGGACGACCCCTTCATCCTTATCTACGACAAGAAGATCTCCAACATGAAGGAGCTCCTTCCCATCCTTGAGAAGGTCGCACAGACCAGCAAGCCCCTGCTCATCATCGCAGAAGATGTAGACGGTGAGGCTCTTGCGACCCTTGTTGTTAACAGCGTGCGCGGGATTCTCAATGTCGTCGCCGTAAAGGCTCCTGGCTTCGGCGATCGCAGAAAGGCAATGCTCGAGGATATCGCAGTGCTCACCGGCGGTGAGGTCATCAGCGAGGAACTCGGTCTGAAGCTTGAGAACGCAGACCTTACCCAGCTCGGTAGGGCCAAGAGCATCAAGGTTGAGAAAGAGAACACCACCATCATCAATGGCAATGGCAAGGCTTCTGACATCAAGGACCGCATTGCACAGATCAAGGTGCAGATCGGCGACACCACCAGTGACTACGACCGTGAGAAGCTGCAGGAGCGACTTGCAAAGCTCGCAGGCGGGGTTGCTGTGCTGAATGTCGGAGCCGCTACCGAAGTCGAGCTCAAGGAGAAGAAGCACAGAGTCGAGGACGCCCTCAGCGCCACGCGTGCTGCCATCGAGGAGGGAGTCATCCCCGGCGGTGGTGTTGCCCTTGTGCAGGCTGCCAAGGCTCTTGGCGAGTATGACCTCTCCAAGCTCACAGACGAGGAGCAGGTCGGCTACAAAATCGTGCGCCGCGCCCTTGAGGAGCCTATCCGCCAGATTGCAGAGAATGCAGGCCTTGACGGTTCGCTCATTGCAGACAAGTGCAAGAATGAGAGTGTCGGCAGAGGCTTTGATGCTGAAATCCTCAAATGGGTCAATATGTTTGAGAGCGGTATCATCGACCCGGTGAAGGTTACCCGCAGTGCGTTGCAGAATGCTGCATCCATCGCGGCTCTGATCCTTACCACCGAGTGCGCCATCACCGATATTCCTGCCCCGGCACCCTCAATGCCCTCTGGAGCAGACGGCATGGGCGGCATGATGTAAGGTTAGTTTGAGAGGAAGGCCGCAAGGAAGTGATTCTTTGCGGCCTTCTTCGTGTTTGTTGCATGCTTTTTTGCTCGGATGGTAAAACTTGACTACCATAGCTTGAACATGCTACTTTAATCGGTACTTGGAAAATCTGCTGTAAAATTGCTTTTGCAACTGTTTCCACCATCCGAGTTCTATCAAAGTGAGGATATATCCATGTTGTCATTACTTAGCGCTATGGCTGCCCCCGAGGGTGGTGCTGCAAGTTCTTCCGGTTCCATGATGACCACGTTTGTAACATTTGGTCTTATCATCGTCATCTTCTATTTCCTGATCATTCGTCCGCAGAAGAAGCGGGACAAGGAAACCAAGGAGATGCTCGCAGCGGTCAAAAAAGGTGACAAGGTCGTTTCCATTGGAGGGATCCACGGGACTGTCGTTGTCGTCAAGGAGACTACGGTTGTGGTGAAGGTCGATGATAACACCCGCCTTGAATTTTCCAGAAGTGCTATCAGCAGCATTGTGAACCGCAAGGCTGAGACTGCTTCTTCCAAAAAGAAAGCACCGGTTGAAAAGGTCAGCGCTCCTGAAGCGGAGAAGGCTGAAGAGACCGTTGTCGCCGAACCCAAGGCTCCCAAGGCACCACCTGCCGCCAAGAAGAGCAAGGCAAAGGCAAAGCAAGAGGCTACTGATGCGACCGTTGTAGAGACGGCCCCCGAAACCGACACTAAAAAATAAACTATAGAGACAATCTGGAGAGTATCATGAAAAAACGGAGTCGTCTGGTGATTGTTCTGCTGGTGATCTTGATGTGTGGATTTTTCCTATATCCTACAGTCAAGTGGTACGGCGGGGTACCTCAGAGCACCAAAGAATTGGCAACAGGCTCGAACGTGCAAATCAAGGAATATTCACGCGGACAAGCTTCGCGGGACCTTCGTGCATTAAAGGAATTGGTGGCGAAGGATCCCCTTGCCACTCTTCCTAGCGAGTATGGATATCTGAAAGTGCAGGCAAAGGCCAACTATAAGGCCATGAAGAAACCTGTACCCAAGACATGGACAATGGAAGCCCTCTTCGGTGGGTTCTACAATGAGCAGGATCTCTTTGACACCTGTGAAGAGTATTATCGTACCGAACTGCTGGAGCTCAAGAAATTGAGTGGCAAGGCGTTGCAGCTTGGTCTGGACCTCCGCGGAGGCATGAGCATCCTTTTGGAGGCTGATGTCGCTTCCTATGAGGCAAAGAGGGGCGCTTCGGCATCCTCTGCTCAGATCACTGCCGCTGTCAAACAGGACATTGAGATCCTGGAGAAGCGCATCGACCAGTTTGGTGTCAGCGAGCCTGTCATCAGGCTGCAGGGAACAGACCAGATCCTCATTGAGGTTCCCGGTGCTGCCGACCCTGAGAGGGTAAACTCCTTCTTGCGGGGCAAGGGTTCCTTGGAGTTCAAGATCGTCGACACTGCCCTCACCGATGAGCTTTCTGCCTTCTATAAGGCCAACCCCTCAGAGGTGTACACCGACACCGGTGCACTGAAGCAGCCCGAGTTCCTCCCTGCAGGTAAGATTGCAGCAGGATACTACGTCAGCGACAGTTACGGCATCGATGAGCTGGAACGCTATGTGGTCATTGAAGAAGAGGTAGGCCTCGACGGCACGCATCTGGAAAGCGCAACCACCAGTACCGACGGTATTACCGGACGTCCTGTGGTCAACTTCCAGCTTGATAGCGTCGGTGGTGATGTTTTCTATAAACTGACCTCCACCCATGTCAATGAGACGCTTGCAGTGGTCATGGACGGCAAGGTAAAGGCGATGGCAACCATCACCCAGGGCATCCGCAGTTCTGTGCAGATCTCAGGGTTCAATGCTGCTGAGGCCAATGACCTCGCCATTGTCCTGCGCACCGCCGCCCTTCCCATCGAGCTGACTGTTTCCAGCCAGCAGGCTGTTGGAGCCACCCTTGGTGAGGATGCTGTAAGTGCAGGTCTGAAGGCTATCGCCCTCGGTCTGCTCCTGGTTGTCATCTTCATGTTTGCCTACTACAGCCTCAGCGGCCTGGTGGCGAACCTTGCACTGCTGTTCAACATGTTCATCATGATCGCCGTGCTTTCCGCCTTTAACTTTACCCTCACCCTTACCAGTGTGGCAGGCCTTATCCTGACGCTCGGTATGGCTGTCGACACCAACGTCATCATCTTTGAGCGTATCAAGGAAGAGAGACGGATGGGCAAGAGCGATATCGCTTCCATCAAGGCAGGGTTCGGCAAGGCTTTCTGGACAGTCATGGATGCAAACATCACGACCATCATTGCGGCCCTGGTCCTCTCACAGCTCGGTACCAGTTCCGTCAAGGGCTTTGCGAATACCCTGGCAATTGGTATTGTCAGCTCCGTCTTTACCGCCTTGTTTGTGTCTCACTTGATTTTTGATGCAACCGTTGCCGATCGCAAAGGCAGAAAATTGCACATCAGCTGGAGGAAAAACTAAATGCCTAAAAAAGATATTCCTGTCATCAGATACCGTTGGTTTTCTTGGATCTTGGCAATAGTCCTCCTGCTAGTCGGAGGTGGCTCTTTTGTGGTCAACGGTGGGTTTAACCTGGGCGTTGACTTTGAGAGCGGCTTGAGCCAGCGCATTCAGGTTGCACCTATCGGCCTGACTGTCAACTATTCCGGTAGCGAAGACGCCGTCCTTTCCATCTCCGGTTCCGCCCTCACCCTTGAGGTGCGCGGTTCTGAAGGTGTCATGGTCAAGACGTTCAAGTCTGCCTCATATCCGACTGCCGCCGATTTGGCTGCAGCTCTGAATGCGGTTGATAAAATTGATGCCACAGCCCTCAACGGCTCCTTTGAGACCTCTGCCCTGCTCTCTGGGTATGGCTTTCCTGCCACACTCAGTGAGAAGCCCACCAACCTGAACTTCAAGGCTTCCGGCAGTGTCTCCATCGAGGAGATCCGCAAGGCCCTTGACGGTCTGGGCAATGTGAAGGTGCAGACCATGGGTGCCTCTGACGCCCAGATGTTCCAGGTCCGCCTGGGCATCAAGGACGAGGACACCCAAGCTTCCATGGAAGAGGCTGTCAGGCTCGCCCTTGCCGCTCATTTCGGTGAAGGCAGCGTGGTCGTCCTTGCCAGTGACTACATTGGGGCGAAGTTCAGCAAGACGCTGGTTTCCAGTTCCATCCTTGCCATCATCGTCGCCATGGCCTTGATCCTGGTCTACATCTGGTTCCGCTTTAGGATTGCTTATGCGGTCTCCTCTCTCATTGCCTTGGTGCATGACGTGCTTATGCTGCTTGGAGTAATCGCCCTTTTCAGGTTCGAGTTCTCCAGCACCACCGTCGCTGCTCTTTTGACAATCATTGGATATTCGCTGAACAACACCATTGTAATTTTTGACCGTATCCGTGAAAATGTCAGCCTGTACCAGAACGAGTCTCTTGCCGATCAGATCGACAGGAGCGTCACCCAGTCGTTGTCTCGTACCATAATGAGTGCGGCAACTACGTTGGTAGCCATTTTGCCCTTGGCAATCTTTGCTACCGGTGATATCCGGATGTTTGCGGTGAACATGGGCTTTGGAATCCTGTTCGGCACCTTCTCCTCCAATATGCTCGCTCCTGCGATGCTCTATTGGATCAGCAAGGCGCAGAAGAAGGGTAAGGCGGTTGAAAAGGTCAAGACGACCAAGTAAGTTGCCTATAGTATTCGAAAGCGCCGCCGTGGGGTCTCCTTGCGGTGGCGTTTCTCGTTTGGGAGGTTAGGATGGAACTTATACTCTCCGATACGATGGGGTACTGTGGAGGTGTCTCCAGGGCTATCTCCATGGTTGAACAGGCTATCAGGGAAGCTCAGCAGAGGGGTCTGCCTGTCTATTCGCTTGGCAAGGTCATCCATAACCGTCAGGTATGCTCCTCCTTTGCCGACCAGGGGCTGGTGACCATCTCCTCACCAGAAGGGCACCCTCCGGGCCTTGTCGTCCTCAGGGCCCATGGGGTCACTGATGCTCTCAGGCGTGCTTTTGTCGAGTCCGGCTTCACCGTCATGGATGCCACCTGCCCTGTGGTCTCGCGCAACCTCAACCTTATCGCCAAAAACCAGAAGGATGCGACGATAGTCATAGTCGGGCACGAGGATCACCCGGAAACCCTGGCGATGCAGGGTGTCGAAAGGAATGGGGGACTGTTTCCCTCGATCTTTGTGACCTGTGTCGGCGACCTCTCGCAACTGGAGAGGGGGAAGGTGTATGCGGTCTTTGTCCAAACCACCTTCGACCGTCTCCTGTGGAGGTCGATACGATCATCGCTGGAGGTCATGAAGATCGAGGGCTATCACATAGAGTTCCGCAACGAGGTCTGCCCGAGTTCCGTCAGCCGCCGTGATGCCGCCCTGCTGCTGTGCAAGAAGTGTGATGCCATCCTGGTGGTTGGAGGAAAGGAGAGCGCCAACACCAGGGCGTTGTACTCCCTGATAGTCAGCCAGGGCAAGCAGGCCTGGCACATAGAAACTGAAGATGAAGTTACACCTGAGATGAAAGCCTATGGTATACTGGGGATAACAGCCGGAGCCTCTACACCCCAGGTGACCATAGATGCGGTGCTGTTCAAACTAAAGGAGAACCAGTGATGGATGTGCCCAACAAAGATATACCCATACCCACAATCAAGCGACTGCCCTCCTACCTCCGCCTCCTGAAGCAATACCTTGAGGAAGGGCAGAAGATGGTATCTGCAACCACCCTTGCCGAAGAGCTTGGGCTCAAGCCAATCCAGGTGCGCAAGGATATCTCATGCACCGGCATAGAGGGCAGGCCCAAGGTGGGCTTTACCATCTCACGACTCATCGACGCCATCATCCACACCCTGGGATGGGACAACTCCACCGATGCGATCCTGGTGGGGGCAGGCCACCTGGGCTCGGCCCTTGCCCGCTATGAGGGCTTCGATACCTACGGGCTCAAAATCGTGGCCGCCTTTGATATCGATGAGGTGAAATGGGGAGCCAGGTTGGGGGAGGTCCCCGTCTATTCCATTTCCGACATCAGGGAGTATCTCAAGGCACACCATGTGAACATCGGTGTGCTCGCCGTCCCTGCCATGCATGCCCAGGAGGTTGCCGACCTGTTGGTCAGCTGTGGGATCATGGCTATCTGGAATTTCGCCCCGAAGGACCTCAAGCTCCCTGAGAGGGTGGTGGTCCAGCGTACCGATCTGGCCACCAGCTTTGCAGTCCTTTCTGCAAAGGTGAGGCGCAAGATTTCCGATGAGGACCTTGCAAGCGAGATTGATGAGTGGTAGATGTTGCCGTATATATGTGCACGTATGGACAGTGGGCCCGTATTAATATTCCTTTAAGGATATTAATATGGGCCTATTGATATTTTAATATACACAAACATAAAGAATACTTAATTTAAAATCCCTTTTTCCTGTTTTAGTTGACTATCGAGGGGTAAATGGATACCATGTCGGTAGTGAAGAGCAAGAGGGAAGGTACTATGAAAAAGATAACCGTTGAATTGTGTATGGGAAGCTCTTGCTTTGCACGGGGCAATGCAGGGACACTGGCCCTCCTTGAGGACTATATTGCAGATAAGGGCCTTGGCGACCAGGTTGAGCTGATCGGCCATCTCTGCCTTGGGTCATGCTCAGAAGGTCCCAACGTCAGGATAGGACAGACCACCCACAGCGGCCTTGCCCCTGAGTGTGTGCTCGACCTGATGCGTGAAGCCCTCGCTGCCCAGCAAGAGGGAGGAGACCTGTCATGATCTATCCAATCTATACCGAACTGACCGAGTGCCGTGACTGCTACAAGTGTGTCCGTTCCTGTCCTGTCAAGGCTATCCAGGTCCGTGACGGCTCTGCTGTGGTGGTGAAGGACCGGTGCATCTATTGCGGCGCTTGTGTCGATACCTGCCCCTCGCATGCGAAGAAGATCCGCAATGACCTCGGGCGGGTGAAGCAGTTCCTCAAGAGCGGAAGGAAGGTCTTCTGCTCCCTTGCCCCCTCGGTCTCCTCTGAGTTCCCCGGCCAGGTGGACTCTGTGGTCATAGCCCTCAAGCACCTGGGGTTCTTCGCAACCAGCGAGACCGCCATCGGGGCTGCCTTGGTCAATGCAAGCATTGAAGCGTATGCCGCCGAGCATGGGGGGCGTTGCGACTGGATCTCAAGTGCATGCCCCACTGTCGTGCAGATCGTCAAGAAATATTACCCCACACTCGTCCCCTCGCTGAGCAAGGTCCCCTCTCCTTTGCAGTGCCACAGCGCATACCTGCGCAAGCTCTACGGCCAGGATATCGGCATTGTCTTTGTCGGGCCGTGCATAGCAAAGAAGATAGAGGCTGACGAGACTCCCGGCTATCCTGATTTCTCCCTTACCTTCGGGGAGCTGCGCTCCTGGCTGGAGGATGAGCACATCGACCTGGATCTGATCGCAGGTGATGTGGTGACTGGCGCCGAGAGCGTCCCCCCCTTCCTTCCTGCCGCTGCGGGCAAGTCCACCCTCTACCCTGTTGAGGGAGGCATGATAGCGTCGATGGCCTGGGGCAACGACCCCTTCCAGACCCATGCTGTGGCCATCAGCGGCTCTGAGCAGGTGGTCAGCACCCTGCAGGGGATGGCCAAGGATAACCGGAATACCGACTTCCTTGAACTGCTCTTCTGTGAAGGGGGGTGCATCAACGGCCCCGGTGGGGCCACCGGACGCTCCTCAGCCTCCAAGAAGGGGCTTGCCTCCCGCTATACCCGCTCCAGGATCACTGCCCCCCAGGAGACCTTCAAGGGCGACCCTGGTTTTGTCGCCGAGCTGCTGGACGGTGGCTACTCCCTGATCGAGAAGGCCGGCGGTGATGGATTGTCGGTGCCATACCAGTTTGGCCTGCTCCACAATGAAGAGGAGATCGAGCAGGCCCTGCACCTGTTGGGCAAGGCCGACAAGCAAGAGGAGCTGAACTGCGGTGGTTGCGGGTACAACAGCTGCCGTGAGATGGCCATCGCCTACCTGGACGGCATGGCCGAGCCTGAGATGTGTGTGACCAAGATGCGCAAGGAGGCCCAGAGCAAGATGGATGTGCTCTTGCGCACCATCCCCATAGGGGTGGTAATCGTTGACGACCTGCTGAAGATCGTCGACTGCAACAGCGGCTTCCTTCGCCTGTTTTCCGAGGTTGACTTCCCCCTTGAGGAGGCGGCGATGAATATGGTTGCAGGCCTGCCCCTGGAGCGGTTCGTCCCGTTTTATGAGAAGTTCCGCGAGCAGTTCACCTATGCCAAGACAGAGCAGTACCGTCTGCACTACCAGGATAAGTTCTTGCGTGTCACCTTTTTCTCAGTGGAGAAGCAGCGTCTAGTCGGAGCGCTCTTTGAGGATATCACCACACCGACGGTGCGTAGGGAGACGGTCATCAAGAAGGCCGAGAACGTCATCCAGAAGAGTCTTGAGACCGTGCAGCAGATAGCATCCCTGCTAGGGGAGAATGCCGCCGATACGGAGATCATGCTCAACAGCCTCATCGATGCATTCAAGGTCCCCGGCAATGGGGAGGTCGAGGGCTTCACGCGCGATGAGCAGCAGGACCTCTCATGAATGACCTCTTCATTGATGTGGACTATGCCCAGATCTACAAGAACGGGCAGAAGATAGGAGGCGATGTCTTCCTGCTGTCGCGCAACCCCGACAGGGAGCAGATCGTGTGCACCCTCAGTGACGGCCTTGGCAGTGGGGTCAAGGCGAATGTGCTGGCAAGCCTCACCGCCCATATGGCACATAAGCTGAGCTTCAGCGAGATGGACCTCACACACTCGGCAAAGATCATCATGAACACCCTGCCTGTGTGCAAGGAGCGCAAGATCAGCTATGCGACCTTCACCATCGTTGATATCCGTCACCCCTCCCTGGACGATATCCAGGTCAACCTTGTAGAGTACGACAACCCCCTTGCCCTGCTGTTCAGGGAGAGCACCCCTATCGTGTGGGATCGGGAGAAGATTGCGCTTCACCGTGAGGGTGCCTTCAAGAAGGAGGAGCTTATGCGCTCCTCGCTGCAGATGTCCGTGGGGGACCGCCTGATAGTCTTCAGCGATGGGGTGACCCAGGCGGGGATGGGCAAGGCCCTTCCCCTGGGATGGCGCCTCGGGGGGGTGCGGGAGTTTGTCCGGCAGCAGATAGAGCGCGACCCGAGCATCTCCAGCCACGACCTGAGCCGGGCCATCGCCCGCAAGGCGAACGGACTGGACCGGCTCGCCTCAAAGGATGACATCACCGTCATGGTGGTCTATGTGCGCAGGCCCAGGCGTACGCTGGTGGTTACCGGCCCTCCCTTCACCAAGGAGAAGGATGAGATCCTCGGTGAGAAGATACGTGCCTTTGAAGGCAAGAAGATCCTCAGCGGGGGCACCACAGCCCTCATCGTCTCGCGCCTGTTCAACAAGAGGCTGAAGGTCGACCTCTCCTGCTGGTCACCTGATGTCCCCCCCGTATCCATCATGGAGGGCATTGACCTGGTCACCGAAGGTATGCTTACCCTGAGCAAGGTGGCGACGGCCTTGGAGCAGAAAACGCCTGTGCGCACCCTTCCAAACGATGCTGTACGCAAGTTTGTGGAGGTGATGCAGGATAGCGACCAGGTCCACTTCATCGTGGGTACGAAGATCAACGAAGCGCATCAGGACCCTAGCATCCCTGTGGAGATAGGCATCCGTCGAACGATAATCGGGAGACTGAGAAAAGCTCTCGAGGATAATTATCTGAAGGAAACCTCACAAGAGTACTTGTAGGGGAGAGGAGTTTTTCATGGCAAAGAGAGAGAAAGTGACTGTTAGAATCTGTGTCGGGACCGCCTGTTTTGTACAAGGGGGGGCCGACCTGTTGCTCTATGATGAGTTCCTTGACCCGATAGACCTCGCCAATTGTGAGATTGAAGGGGTCTCCTGCCTGGGCAGATGCAAGGAGGCCGGCTCGAAGCAGGGCGCTCCCTTTGTTCAGATAGGAGATGTCATCCATGGGGACATGACAGAGGAGAAGCTCTGCAAGCTCGTTGCGGAGGCTGTCCATGCTTGAGATGAATAACCAGTACAACCAGATCAGGGCGAGGGTGCAGACTGAGGTCCTCAAGCAGTTCTTTGACGGGACGCTGGAGCAAGATGCCGACAAGATACCCTTTGCCATCATCCCCAAGGAGAGGATCCCCGCCAGATGCTGCATCTACAAGGAGCGTGCCATGATCCGCTACAGGATCATGGCGATGCTCGGCATCAACATCGAAGAGGATGACGACGAGATGAAGAGCTTGGGTGAGTATGTCAAGGAGGTCCTTGTAAAGGACAAGCCCCCTGTTCCCATCCTCACCACCATCTCCACCGCCTGCTCTGCCTGCCCACCTGACCGCTACCTCATCAGTGAGGCGTGCAGGGGGTGTTTTGCCCGACCTTGTCTTGCCAACTGTCCCAAGGATTGCATCACCTTCATCAACGGCAAGGCCCATATCGATGAGAGCCGGTGCATACGCTGCGGCAAGTGTGAAGGGGTCTGTCCCTTCCATGCCGTGGTGCATATTCCTGTCCCCTGCGAACAGGCCTGTCCGGTCGACGCGGTGAAGAAGAATGCGGATGGGTATGTGGAGATCGACTACAAGAAGTGCATAAGCTGCGGCCGTTGTGCCATGAGCTGTCCCTTTGGTGCTATAGTGGAACGATCAGGGCTCATCCCTGTGGTGAAGATGCTCAAGGCCAAGGAGCATGTGACGGCGATGATAGCCCCGGCCATTGAGGGCCAGTTCCCCGGTACCCTCGCCCAGATAAAGAGCGCTTTGCTTGCTGCGGGCTTCTCGTCGGTGGTGGAGGTCTCCCAAGGGGCTGAGACCACCAGCGTGCATGAGGCTGATGAGCTCTTGGGCAGAAAAGAGGAGAAGCTGGGCTATATGACCACCAGCTGCTGTCCTGCCTATATGGAGATGGTGGACAAGCATATCCCCTTCCTGGCAGAGAAGCGCTCCTCCGCCCTCTCCCCCATGGGCTACACAGCCCAGTGGTGTAAGGAGCAGAACAAGGATACAAAAACTATTTTCATCGGACCCTGTCTTGCCAAGAAGGTCGAGGCTGCGCGGATGAAGAGCATCGACGGGGTCATGACCTTTTCAGAGCTTGCATCGCTGTTTCTAGCCAAGGGCATAGACGTGCGTGAGATGGAGGGCTCGGACCTTGGCGATACCTCCCTGTTTGAGGATTGCCGTGAGTTTGCCCTTTCAAGCGGTGTTGCCGCCAGTGTCCTGAGGAGGCTGGAGAACCCCCAGGATGTGGAGGTGCTCGCCATCGACGGCATTGACAAGAAGATGTTCAGGACGATGAAGATCTGGGAGAAGCGTCCCCCGGCAGCTGACCTGATCGAGGTGATGTGCTGTGAAGGCGGGTGCATCAGTGGACCTGGGACTGTGGTCAAGGCCTCTGTCGCCAAACGCCTTCGCGGTGGAAACAAGGCCGCAACGCCTGTAAAGGCGATGCGCGAGCCGATGGTGCGGGGGTAGGGTATGGGTGAATTCAACCTGACAGGAACGCTTCTTGAACAGGTCGATTCTCTTATTGGACCATGGCAGGGCAGTATCGAACGCCGGTACTGCCACCTCGCCAACGTTTCGGCCTTACTGTGGGAGTATTTCGAAAAGATCAACTGGGTAGGGTTCTATATAAGGGAACCGGGAGAAGACCACCTTATCCTTGGTCCTTTCCAAGGGAAGGTCGCCTGCACCGACATCGCATTCTCGCGCGGAGTATGCGGCAAGGCTGCAACAACTAAAGAGAGCCAGCGAATAGCTGATGTGCATCAATTCCCCGGTCATATCGCCTGTGACGAGGCTTCACGCAGCGAGCTGGTCATCCCCATCATTGATGAAGCCAATACGCTGGTTGCCCTGCTTGATGTGGACAGCCCCCTCAAGGGCCGTTTTACCGAGGAAGACCAGAAATTGTTGGAGTCTGTTGTTTTGATACTTGCTGACAGGCTTTGGTCTTGACTAATGCGCCCCTTGTACGCATTCTTATGCCAAGGCATTGAGAAAGACGAGTAGTCGGCAAGCGGTGTGACAGAGAGGACTCCCACGAAGGTGGTTGAGAGGAGTCTGACAAGCGCCCGATGAAAACCCCTTTTGAGCCGCAGGCCGAACCCTACCCAGTAGTAGGCCATGCCGCACACCTGGCGAAACAGGGAGAATGAGCGTCCTATCCAGCGCCTTAGAGCTGGTGGGGAAGCAAGGTGGAACCGCGGAAACATGAGAGCTTTCATGTCTTCGTCCTTGCCGGATACGGAACATGCCGTAACGGGAAGACGATGGCATGAAGGCTCTTTTTTTTGTATGGTTTTGTAAGGAGATAGAACATGGCTAAAGAGGAAGTGGGAGAGAGACTCTCCAAAATCCGTCACTCAATGTCGCACGTAATGGCCGAGGCTGTCCTGGAGATGTTTCCAACCGCCCAGATTGCCATCGGACCCTCGATTGAGAATGGGTTCTACTATGATTTTGACCTGCCCAGGCAGCTTGTCACCGATGATCTGGAGGAGATATCCACCCGGATGCGCGCCATCATAGCCGAGAACAAACCTTTTGTCCGTACGGTGGTAAGCCGTGAAGAGGCAAAGCGTATATTTGCCGATCAGACGTACAAGCTTGAGCTGGTCGATGCAATCCCTGAGGATGAGGAGGTCTCCCTGTACAGCATCGGAGCCTTCACCGACCTCTGTCGCGGACCTCATGTCGACTCCTCCAAAGAGCTCAAGGGCGACGCCTTCAAGCTGATGAGCATTGCAGGTGCATACTGGAGGGGCAAGGAGACCAACCCCATGCTTACCCGCATCTACGGCACTGCATGGACGAATGCAAAGGAGCTGAGGCTCTATATGCAGCACCTTGAGGATGTGGAGAAGCGCGACCACCGCAAGCTCGGCAAGGACCTGGACCTGTTCAGCCTGCATGAGGAGGCGGGCCCCGGTCTTGTATACTGGCACCCGATGGGAGCCAGGATCAGGCAGGCCATTGAGAGCTTCTGGAGAGAGGAACACTACGCAAACGGGTATGAGATGGTCTATACCCCCCACATCGGCAAGGCATGGCTGTGGGAGACCAGCGGTCACCTCGGCTTCTACAAGGAGGGTATGTATCCCCCCATGGAGCTGGACAAGAGCGACTACTATGCCAAGCCGATGAACTGCCCGTTCCATATCATGATCTACAACAACAGCAAGCACTCATACCGTGACCTTCCCTTCCGTTGGGCAGAGCTCGGAACCGTCTACCGATACGAGAAGGCCGGTGCGATGCACGGCCTGATGCGGGTGCGGGGCTTTACCCAGGATGATGCGCACCTCTTTGTCACCCCTGACCAGATGCAGGAGGAGATCCTCGAAGTGCTCAGGTTCTCCCTTCATATGCTCAAGTCCTTTGGATTCAAGGATATACAGGCATACCTCTCCACCATGCCTGAAAAGGCTGTAGGAGAGCCTGAGCGTTGGGCTGATGCGACAGAGGCCCTGCGCGAGGCAATTGTTGCTGAGGGCCTCTCCTATGAGGTCGATGAAGGTGGTGGTGCCTTCTATGGTCCGAAGATCGACCTGAAGGTTAAGGATGCCATAGGGCGTGAGTGGCAGCTCTCCACCGTCCAGTTCGACTTCAACATGCCCGAACGCTTTGGCATGACCTTTGTGGACCGCGACGGGGTGGAGAAGAGGCCGTACATGATCCACCGCGCCCTGCTTGGCTCTCTTGAGAGGTTCTTCGGTGTCCTGATCGAGCACTATGCAGGGGCCTTCCCCCCATGGCTGGCTCCCGAGCAGATCAAGGTGATCCCTGTCGGGGAGAACTTCTTTGAGTATGCCAAGGAGCTTGAGAAACGCCTTCGCAAGGAGGGCTTCCGGGTCTCTGCCGACCTCGGCGACGACCGCATGAATGCCAAGATCCGAAATGCCCAGAATTTGAAGATCCCCTATATGGTAATCATAGGGGAGCGTGAGGCTGAGGGCGACCTGGTCTCCGTTCGCTACAGAAGTGGCAAGCAGGAGAACGGGCTCTCCACCGATGCGTTCATCGCCTCGGCGAAGGCTGTGATCGCAAGCAAGGAACAGCTGTAAGGCGATGATGATGAGGACCAAGAAGCCGGAGCGATCCGGCTTCTTGCCTTGGAGGATATGATGACACGAGAAAAGGCGACCAGAAGGTTGGAAGAGATCGATCGGGAGTTGGTGCTGCTCGAGCATATGAGTTCGGTCCTCTCCTGGGACCAGGAGATGGGCATCTCAGAGAAGGGGCTTGAGGAGCGTTCCTCCCAGCTCGGCTGGCTCGCTTCCCAATCTCACGAAGCTGCCTGCAGCAACGAGATGGGGGATCTGTTGGCCGACCTTGGCTCAGATGCCCAGAATCCTGAGGGATTGGGTGAGGATGCCTTTGAGAAGGCCCTGATCAGGCTTCGCTTCCGCCATTGGGACAAGCATAGGAGCATGCCCGTCTCCCTCGTCAAAGCGATCAGTGAGAAATCCTCCACGTCGCATGAAAGCTGGGTCCAGGCACGAAAGAGCGATGATTGGAGCCTGTTCAAAGATGATCTGAAAGAGATTATAGCGCTGGTGAGGCAGAAGGAGTCCTGCTACAGGCGTGAGGGCTTTAGCGGCTACGATGTTCTGCTTGATGATTTTGAACCGGGGATGAAGAGTTCTGAGGTACAGGCTCTGTTCCTCTCCATAAAACCTACGCTGGTATCCTTGGTAGGGACCCTTTCAGAGAAGAGCATTGACGATGATTTCCTCAAGCTGGACTATCCCATCGCCAGGCAGGAGGAGTTCTCCCGCCTTGTCCTGAAGGACATGGGCTTTGATTTCACTAGGGGAAGGATGGCTGTCTCAGTCCATCCGTTCACCTCAACCCTGGGAGGCGATGATGTGCGCATCACCACCCGCTACACCGACCCGAGCGTGCTGGATTCGTTTAGCTCGACCATCCATGAGGGGGGCCATGCCCTCTATGAGATGGGTATGAACAGCGGGAGGCTGAAGGGCACCAGTGTGGCAAATGCCGCCTCACACGGGATGCATGAGTCCCAAAGCAGGCTTTGGGAGAACATGGTCGCAAAAGGAGAGGGATTCTGGCGCCATTACTACCCTCTGTTCTGTACGCTCTTCCCCTCCCAGACCGAAGGGGTGACCCTTGCGAAGTTCCTGCAGGGGGCCAACAAGGTGCAGCGCTCCCTTATCAGGGTCAATGCCGACGAAGTGAGCTACTCGCTGCACGTCATGCTGCGCTTTGAACTGGAACAGGAGCTGCTGTTTGGTAGTCTCTCAGTCGATGATCTTCCTGATGCTTGGAATTTGAAGTCAAAAGAGCTGTTGGGTGTGGTACCCACGACGCATGCACAGGGGGTGCTGCAGGATGTGCACTGGAGCAGCGGGGACTTCGGATACTTTCCTACCTACGCTTTGGGCAATCTCTATGGCTCCCAGATCTGGCAGAAGGCACAGGAAGGCCTTGATATGGATTCCCTGCTGCGTGAGGGCAGGCTGGGGGAACTGCACTCTTATCTCAATGAGCGCATATATACGAAGGGAAGCCTCTTGCTGCCTGGGGACCTGCTCGCTGAGGCAACCGGAAAACCTCTTGACGCGAAGCACTTCACAAGCTACCTTGAGGATAAGTTCAGCCGCTTGTTCGGCTACTAGAGGATGTCTATGAATACTCCGAATAAGCTCACTGTCTCCCGCCTTATCATGGCCCCGCTGTTTTTCATCGCCTTCAACCTCCCTCTTTGGGTTGGCCCTGAATTGGGCAAGCTCTCTTCGGTCCTCACCATAGTGCTTTTGCTCTTCACAGAGTTGAGCGACCTGCTTGATGGCATCATTGCAAGAAAATATGGCCAGGTCACCGACCTGGGCAAGGTGATGGATCCATTGCAGACACCTTCTCCCGGCTTACCTACTTTGTCTGTCTTTCCACCTATGGGCTGATGCCCTCATGGACATTTATCATCATCATGTGGAGGGAGTTCTTTATCCTGTTCCTCAGGATGCTGATGATGGGCAAGGGCAAGCCTGTCGCTGCAAACATCTGGGGCAAGAGCAAGGCGGTGCTCTATGCCGTCAGCGGGGCGGCGGGGGTGCTGTACATCGCCCTGACGCGCTGGTTTGTAGGCGCTTCATGGCTCGTCCCAATTGCAACGGGCCTGACGGTCGTGTTCGCCCTGGCAGCCTTTGCCTCGGCAGCCTCCCTGCTTACCTACGTGAGGGCCATCATCCGTGATGGAAGCCTCTCATCGATGTCCCGGTAACCAGCATGAGAGAATTGGATACCCTCACCGAGGGTGAGGTCGCCTCCCTCCGGTATGTGCTCACCGATGTCGATGATACGATTACCACACGCGGAAAACTGCGTCCTGAGGGACTTGCTGCCCTTTGGAAGCTGCATGATTCGGGCCTGAAGGTCATCTGTGTGACCGGAGGCTCGGCCGGTTGGGGCGATACCTATCTGAGGCAGTGGCCTGTTGAGGCTGTGCTCAGTGAAAGTGGGGCTGTCTGCCTCTATAGGGAAGACGGGGTCATCAGGCAGTATGTGCACCCCTCCATCAAGAAAGAGGGGTACAAGCAGAGGGTACAGGAGCTCATTGCCAAAGTCCTTTCCCTTGTTCCCGAGGCCAAGATCTCCAGCGATCAGTTTGCCCGCATCTATGATATTGCCTTTGACCATGGCAGTGAGCCTCCGTTTCTGCATAAGGATAAGATTGCAAAGGTTGTAGACATTTGCCAAAGCCTGGGGGCCGGCACTGCGGTAAGCTCCATCCATGTGAACGCCTGGTTCGGGGAGTTTGACAAGAGGCGGGGTACTGAGGCCTTTTTCAGGGATGTGCTCGGCCTTCAGGGGGCGATCCTGCAGGAGATCTGCTGTTATTGTGGGGATGCCCCCAATGACCAGGTGATGTTCTCCCATTTTCCCCTGAGCTTTGGGGTGGGTAATATCCGAAAGCACACTCAGGGCATGCATGACCTGCCCCGGTATATTGCTAAATCAGACGGCGGTGCAGGATTTTTCGAGATAGCAGAGGCGCTACTTCGGTGTAAGGTGAATAATTCTGCAATACTTTGAAAAGAACGCTTGACACTAAAGAGTCTATTTTGTTATGTTGTCTGAGCACGCTGAGCCACAGAAAAGCTCAGAAGCAGATTTTTGACAGATATATGAGAGAAGAGAAGAGAAGATATACGCAAGACGATTGCCGGTAACGGTCGTTGGTCAAGCGTGGAAGCGAAAGCTTCCGGGAAGCATTAGGGCTTCCCAGTCAATTACCGAGTGATGAACAGTAGATGAGATAAGCTACGTTCGTTTGCGAGAGATGACAGGGTGGACTATTTCAGAATAGCAACTGTGGGCCTTCGGGCCCGCATTCCTATGACG
>Ga0265295_1001485_pt1 | contig 41054 bp, 31 predicted proteins | sample Munlansysbiofilm_FD_192503 | JGI IMG/M metagenome (GOLD analysis project Ga0265295, IMG submission 192503) | Leachate microbial communities from a municipal landfill in Southern Ontario, Canada - Methane capture system biofilm | ecosystem: Engineered > Solid waste > Landfill > Unclassified ... | reverse complement strand
CTACGCAACGGGTGACAGAACTGCTGCGTGACGCAACGCTGGCGATCGTCACCAGCAGTCGAGATGAACTGCTGGTAACCCTGAGCGTTCTGTATCAGATGCCGGAATACCGCAGCAAAATTGCCGGGCTGCTGATCCCCGGGCGCCAGCCTGTAGGCAAAATCACTCAACAGATAATTGACCGCAGCAATATCCCCTATATGCGCACTTGCGAATTCAGCACTTCAGATCTGTATCTGAAAATCAACGACGATGTGTCCAAGATAACCCACGAGGACACCGAAAAAATCGCCCTCGTACATGAACTGGCAGAAAAGCGCTTTGATTTCGAGGTTTTTGAGCAGCAATTTTTTGGGTAAATATCTGCACCGGGGTGAAATTACCGGCGCCTCCAGCAGTGTGCGTTCCCAGAAAGTAAACCCTCCCCAAGGCTTTGGCGCGTGCGGGCAAAAAGAAGTTGCACGCAGCGTGCTGACGGGGAAGCTATCTACGGTGGATCTTGCAAATTATCGTTCCCAGCTGCCGCCCAAAGCCAGATGGAGGTTGACTCGCTGTTCCAACAGCAACCGGTTGACCGCCAGCAGGCTGCTGCTCGTGCGGTCCACCCGCTGCTGCAGGGCCAGAAGATCGAGCAGAGGGATCTCCCCCTCCCGATAGCGGATATTGGCAACCCGGTATGCCTTGTTGGCTTGCTGGAAGGCGATGCCTAGTTCCTCTGCCCGCTGCTCCAGCACTACCCCCTGGTCGAGAGCCGATTCAACCTGGCTGAAGGCCTCCAGCGCAACTTGGGTGTACTGGGCCAACGCCTGTTCCTGCTCCGCGGTGGCGATTTCGACCTGAGCCTGGCGCTGGCCGCCGTCCAGAACTGGTGCGAGCAGGTTTGTGGCTAACTGCCAGACCACGTTCTGTGGGTCGAGTACGCTGGTCAGAGAATTCGATGCGCCGCCAACATTCGTAGTCAGGCTCAACGTCGGCAACTTGGCGGCTTTCGCTTCATCCAGCAGATTGAATGCAGCCGCGACACGGCGTTCCGCCGCCACCAGATCCGGGCGCCGCTCCAGAATCTCAGAAGGAACCCCCGCGGGTGGATGAGGCGGCGCTTCCGGCAGGGAAGTACGCAGCGCCAGCTCAGCGCTGGGATAACGTCCCAACAAAAGCTCCAGCGCACGCAGAGCATCGCGCTTGGCACTTTCAACGTCGAGCAATTGGCCGCGCACTGTTGCCAGATCGGAGCGGGCCAGGGCCAGATCCTGCGCGGAGGTCATGCCGTTGGCATAACGCAACTGCACAATACGCAAGGTCTCTTCCAGGGAAGTTAAGCTTTTTTGTACCACCTCCGTCTGCAACCGCGCCTCTATCGCAGCAAAATAGGCTTTTGCCGTATTCGCGGCCAACGAATGGCGGGCGAAGCGATAATCAGCTTCGACGGCCTGGGCGCTGGCCAGAGCGCCTGCCGAACCGGCACGGATCCGCCCCCACACATCTGCCTCCCATCCCAGTTGCAGGCCAAGGGTCAAAGCGGTGGTGTTCGGTGTTGAACCGCGCAGAGCACCGCTCTGCGCCGCCCCCAGCCCCAGATCAACCTGCGGCGTAAGTGCGGCTCCGGCCTGCACCGCCAGCGCCCGCGCGCGCTCCACATCCGCAGAAGCAGCGCGCAGGTCACGGTTATTGCGTTGCGCTTCCTGCACCAGGCTGGCCAGTGCCGAATCAGCAAAGGCATCGATCCAGCCAATCTCAACCGCAGCTGTGGCGGCATCTTCGCTCCACTGCGCAGGCGGGCGGTCCATTGCTGCCTTGATCGCGGTGTCGATTTCCGGTTGCGCTACGGGCGCAGCACAGGCACTTAACAGCACACACAGGGTAACGATCCAGAAACGATATTCACGCACACGCATGTTCAGACTCCCCGGCTTCGATCTTAAAAAAGATGGCGTATAAAATCGGTACGATGAGCAGCGTCAGCAGGGTTGCGAAACTCAGGCCGAAGACCAGCACCACCGCCATCGACTGAAAAAAAGCATCGAAAAACAGCGGGATCACCCCAAGGACGGTGGTCAAGGAGCCCATCATCACCGGGCGCACCCGACTCACCGCCGCATCCACCAGCGCGTCGTAGCGCGGCTTGCCGCTATCTATCTCCATATCAATCTGGTCGACCAGTACGATGGCGTTTTTAATCAGCAGTCCGGAGAGCGACAGCACTCCGAGAATACCCATAAATTCCAGGGGTATTCGTGTAGTCACCAGCCCGAACACCACGCCGATTAACGCCAGCGGCACCACCAGCCAGATAAGAAGCGGTTGCCGCACTTTGCCAAACAACACAAAAACCACAATCACCATGGCCATTAAACCAAGCGGCAGGGTTGAGGCCAGCGCTTCGTTCGATTCTTCAGAATCTCCGTATTCCCCATCCCACCCCAGCGTATACCCGTCAGGGAGTGGAATGGCCTCGATCGTGGGGCGGATGCGCTGCTGCAGTTCGGACGGCAGTTCATCCGGGTACGGGTCCGCCTGTGCTTTGATGGTCCAGAGCCGATCTTCACGCCGCAGCATGCCATCGCGCCAGATGGTTCGAAACCCTTCCGTAACCTGAGCGATGGGAACCATTTTTCCGGTGATGCTGCTTGTGACCTGAATATTCTTTATGGCGGAAACATCCAGCCGTTCAGCCTCCGGAGCGCGGGACACAATTGGAATCAAATCATCCCCTTCACGATATTGGCCCACCTGCTGACCGGAAAAACTGATTTGCAGCGCCGTAGCCAGATCTTCGCGTGACACCCCCGCGCGCCGGGCTCTGGTCTGCGCATACACGGGCTCGATGACGCTGACCGGCTGGCGCCAGTCATCCTTGATCGATTTCGCGCGCCCGTCCTCTACCATTATCGCTTTCGCCGCCGCCACAAGGTGTCGAAGTTCTGCGGGATCCGGCCCTTTAAATACAGCTTCAATTTTTGACCCACCCCCAGGCCCGAGAATAAACTGCCAGATTTTAGCCTGCGCGTTGGGAAATCCTTCCTCGATAAAGTTCTCTATCTGGGGCATCAGCCCCCCGATGATTCGATAATCATCCACACGCACCAACAGCTGTCCGTAGGCTGAATTAGGCGATTCCGGGCCATAAATAAGCATATAGCGCAGCCCCCCGGCACCGATTGAGGCTTGAACCGCATTGACCCCTTCGAGCTGCGCCACAAAGGCTTCAATTTTTTCAATATCCTGATAGGTGCGCGAGATGTCTGTACCTTGTGGGAGCCAATAATCGACGACAAGCTGCGGCGTGGTCGAGGTCGGGAAAAATCCTGATTTTACAAACTGGAACCCCCACACCGACACAAGCAGCAACGCGACCACTGCCCCCGCACTGATCCAGCGCCAGCGCAGGAGAAGGTGTATTGAGGTCTTGTAATAGCGGTAGAAGGCATTATCTGCACGCTCTTCGCCCGAGTCCTTTTCTTGCGGTTTAAACAGCCAGAAACAAAACAGCGGCGTCAGCGTCACCGCAAACAACCAGCTGTAGAGCAAGGCAATCAGAACCACCCAGAACAGATGGCCAGTGTACTCCGCGGTATCCCCCGGCGCAAAGCCAATGGGCGCAAACGCGATACACCCCACCAGGGTGCCTCCCAGTAGCGGCCACTTGGTCTGGCTGACGACCTCTTTGGCAATCTGGAGTTTATCGCGGCCACGCTGCACCCCCACCAGGATCCCCTCGGTGACGACGATGGCATTATCAACCATCATCCCCAGGGCGATAATCAGCGCCCCCAGAGAGATCCGGTGCATCGGGATCTCCACCATATCCATAGTCGTCAGGGTCGCAGCAATGGTCAGCAGCAGGATGGAGCCGATCACCAACGCAGATTTGAGCCCCATAAAAATTAGCAGCGTCACAATCACGATTGCGAGCGCCGCCATGACATTGACGACGAAATTATCCACCGAAGCTGCTACCGTTTTGCCCTGATGGTAAAATTCGTGCACTTCGATACCGAGGGGGCGCCGACTTTCTGCGGCGGCGATTTTCGCCGTGACCGCTTCGCCGACCTTGACGATATTGCCGCCAAGCACATTGGAAACCCCGAGCGCGATGGCCATGTGGCCGTTATAGCGGTAAAGCTTTTCCGGCGGGGTTTTGTAACCGCGCCATACGTGGGCAATATCCTTCAGGTAGATAATTTTGCCGTCTGCCGTTGCCGCCACCTGCAGATTCTGAATGGCTTCCAGCGAATCGATAGCCCCGCTGGGATCGATAAGGACACGCAAGTCGCCGATTTTGACATCACCTGCGGAGAGGACCCGATTCTGCTGGGAGAGGATACTGTAGATATTCTTGACCGACACTCCCAGGGCCGCGGCATTATTGCGCGAAATTTCAACGAAGATCGCTTCCTTCAGTTCACCGGCCAGATCCACCTTTGCCACACCCTCAACCTGGAGCAGCTCACTTTTGAGCTGCCTGGCGTAACGGCGCAGTTCGGCAGGGGTGTAATCGTCGCCGGTTATGAAATAGTACATCCCGAAAACATCCCCATAATCATCTACCACTCTTGGTGGGTGTGCTCCAGGCGGCAACGCTGCTTCGGCATCTTCTATCTTATTGCGGAGCTTCCCCCAGATCATCTGCAGGTCTGATTTCGTCGGCGAAAACGCATATTTTATATCGACAGTTATTTCAGAAACGCCGGCAGAAGAGACCGACTTTACGACATCTACCTCCTGCAGCTGCTGCAATGCCTGTTCCAGGGGATCGCTCACTTCCTCTGCGACTTCCCGTGGACTGGCCCCCGGGTAGTGGGTGATTACCAGAGCGCTGCGAATGGTAAAATCCGGATCTTCCAGGCGCGGCATATGCTGATAGGAGGTCCAGCCCCCCAGCAAGGCCAACAGGATGACGATCACACTGAACACCTGGTTTCTAATGCTGAATTCGGCGAAGTTCATCCCTTATTCCCGTCTTTCTCGCCCGTATGTGGGCGGTTTATCCATGGCAGCGGGTACTCTTCGTTGTCTAATCTGTCCAGGGACGAACCTGCATCCCTTCGGACAGGTAAGCGGCACCGGCAGCGACTATGGATTCCCCCACCGCAAGTCCTTCCGTGATCACCAGGGTCTCACCGACCCCTTCCTGCACTCTGACTGGCCGCCTGGTTACCGTCATACTGGCGTTCTTGACCACCACCCACACAAACTGCTCCTGCCCGTCGCTCTGTATGGCTGCCAGCGGCACGCTAACCCCACTTTCATGCGCAATCGCTTGTCTGGTGGATGACTTCAGAATGACATCTGCGTTCATTCCCGGCAGGAGTTGCAGGTTGTCAGGCACCTGGAATGAAAAAGTGATGGCATAGGTTTGCGAGGCGGCATCGGCCTCTAAGGTCGCTTCCTTAAACCGCGCCGGGATTTGCGTTTCCGGTGCAGCGCTCAGAACCACATACACCCCTTCATCCTGGCGGGTCGGGGTTGAGGCGACAACGCTGGCAGGCAGATTAATGATGGCTTCCCACTTTTCCGCATCAATCATGGAAGCGATGATAGCGCCGGGCTGAATATTCTGCAGGTGCTTGACCGGCAGCCGCGCAATCAGGCCAGGGTACGGTGCGCGTAACTCAGTGTCCAGCAGCGCTTTTTGTGCCGTGTCCAGCTGGGCCTTTACTGAATCGCGCTGCGACTTGCGTTGCTCCAGTTCTCGGCGCGCAATCGCATCCTCTTTTATCAGGCGCAGGGCGCGTTGATATTCCTGCTCAGCCAATTCATACTGCGCCCTGGCTGCTTCAACCTGGCTGATAAAGTCGCGTTGATCCAGTTTTGCGATCAATTCCCCCCGTTGGACCCTTTGAGCTTCCATAATCGGCAGTTCCAGCAACAGGCCGCCAACCTGAAAAGCCAGATCCACTCCTCCCGCCGCCTGAATCACCGCGGGATAGCGGATGGTTTCCAGGTTTTCCGCCGCGGCAACGGTTATGATCTTCACGGGTCGGATTATCGGTGCCGATGCCTGAGGTACCTCTTTTTCACAGGCGGTGCTCAGCAACAGCCCCAAACAGAGAATACAGAGCCTGGTCAGTTTCTGTTTAAGCATTATTCACGTTCTCCTTACGCGTTCTCCATACTCATTGGTGTTGAAAACTGGCGGCGGTTCGAGCCTATACCCATAAACCACCAGGCTCCTAGCGCTGCACCTTCCCCCGTACCGTCTTTCGCCCCCACTGCAGTGCCTCTTTGTGGGAGTTAAAGAACAGGTCAAGGCGCTGCGGCCCCTTGATAGCGGAGCCTTTGTCTTCTACCCTCCCCCAGCCGTAACCGGGGATGTAGATACGGGTGCGCGGCGGAATATGGGCCCAATCGGCAGCAATAGTGCCGTCATGTCCGAACCACATCCACGGCAGAACCAGGCGATGGGGCAGCGTCCACGGGCGGGACAGAGTATCCATCGAGAGCAGCCCGGCGTAGGGCTCACGCGGCTTGGTCCCCAGCGCGGTCTTCCCCGTGTACACATCCCCTTTATTCGGCCCCGCCACAAAGTGACGATTCCAGAAATCGGGGAAATCGCGCTCCCAGGAACAACAGGAAGAGCACCCGCAATATGCCGTGGTTTTAAAGGTTTTTTGATACGTGGAGCTACATCCGCCCAGCAGCATTAATACACATACAAACAAAACTAATCGCACTCTGCACTCTCCTGCTTCAATAACGCTAAAAAATATATACACATAGGAATTTACATATATAGAATTTCTGGCACAACTACTCTACCACGCGCAAGACCTCCCACATCTACGAGGTTGTTCGTCACGAGGCCGCTCTCCAAAAACTGCCCCCAAAGGACCGAAAAAAGTGTCCGCTGTGACAAACGCCTTTATCGCGGTATAATCCACTGGTGCCATATTAACACTTTATGCAACGCCACAGGGAGGGCAGCATGGGCAAAATGAAGAAAATCGGTATCATTATCGGCGTTATCTTGATCGTTGGAATAGTAGGTGGGGCAATATTAGTCAAAGTACTCATCACCCCCGAACGGGTAAAGGCTACCGTCATCCCGCTGGCAGAACAACAACTGGGGCGGAGTGTTGCCCTTGATTCCATCGATATCAGCCTGTTTTCCGGCATCGTGCTGGAAGGGTTGCGCATAAAAGAGGTGGACAGCCAGGAGGATTTCATCAAAGCGGAGCGCGCACTGCTGCGTTATCGTTTCTGGCCGCTATTGCGCCTGCAGATTGAGGTGGATGAAATCACCCTGCAACAGCCGCAGATAACCATCGTGCGGCACCGCGACGGCACCTTCAACTTTTCGGACCTCCTTGCAATTGCTGAGCAGCCCCCCACTACATCCGTTCCCGCGCCGGCACCCCCAGCAGAACCTTCTGCGGCGCAGACCGGTGCCGCGGCGGCAGCCATCAACCTGAGGATCGCGAATCTTTCCCTTAAAGATGGCCAGCTGCGCTTTATCGATAACACCGTTGCCGCGCCGGACTCACTGCAATACGAAATCAACCAGCTTCAGATCAACGCGCGTGATCTGGCATTACGCCAACCCTTCCCGGTTAAACTTTCATGCACCATCAATGGTGCGCCCCTGACTCTGAGTGGAGAGCTCGACCTCATGCAGAAGTCCATGAATGCCGACCTCTCCCTGAACCAGCTCGATATCGCAGCATTTTCACCCTACTTTGCCTCCGCGCTGCCCGGCACCCTGCGCAGCCTTGCCCTCAGCACCAAACTGCAGGTAAACGCTGCTCCGCCCAAGATCACCTCCAGCGGCAATCTGACCCTGGGAAATATCTCCCTGACCCTGGACGCGCTCCCCGATGCCCCTATTACGGATGCCGGCTTCAAACTTGATTATGCGGCGGAATACAGGCCCGACACCGCGCAACTGCATCTGAGCAAAGCGGATATGGACTATAATGGGATCAAAGCGCAGCTCAGTGGAACCATCCGCGCGCTGGATACGGACCCCGCCGTAGAGCTTAAGCTCGTGGCGCAGAATATATCTGTGGTTGCTGCCCTTGCGGCGCTCCCCCCCGCCCTGAGTGCCGACGCTGCAGCAAGCAAACCCGACGGCGCAGTGAGTCTGCATGCATATCTTAAGGGGGCGCTCACCGAAGGTGCCACCATATTGCGCCGCGCGGAGCTGCAACTGGACGACCTGCAGGCCGATGCAGCAGGGTTACGCCCCCGCCTGAACGGTCAATTTATCCTCGAAAATGAACGCCTGCACAGCGAGGATCTGACCCTGAAAGTCGGTGCCGATGTGGCCCAGATGGAGATTTCGGCGCGCAACCTGTTTGGCACCCCGATTGTGGTGACCCACAATATGCGCGCGGAACGCTTTGATCTCGATGCCATCTTAGCTTCCGCGGCGGCCCCTGCGGCGGCCAGTGCAAAGGTAACACAGCCACCGCAGGAAAAATCCCCGCGCGCCGCCGCCTCCGAAGAGCTCGGCCCCTTTGCGATTCCCTTGACCCTGAATGGCAGCATCTCTGTCGCGCAAGCCTTGTATCAGGGGCTTTCCATAACAGATTTCAACATGCTGTACCGCCTGCAGGATAACGTCCTCGACATCTCCTCTTTAAGCGGCGCCACCAGTGGTGGGACTTTCTCCCAGAGCGCGCGCGTCGATCTGCGCCAGAAGGGGTTGAGCTACACCGGCAAAACCAGTCTGAAGGGGTTGCAGCTCGACCCCCTGGTTACCGCACTCGCCCCCGCTTCCGCTCAAACCCTGTTCGGGGCATTGACTCTCGACCTGGACTTCAATGGGCGCGGTACCCTGCCGGACAATCTCAAGCAGAACCTCAACGCCACAGGAAATATGGAGGTGACAGAGGCCCGCATCAGCGGTACCCAGCTGACACAGGCTCTGGCGGAATTCTTGAATCTGGCGCAGTTGGATGATATCCGCTTCGACACCTGTGTCGCTAGTTTAGCTTTGCGCAACGGCACGGCCCAGGTGGAGGGGAACTTCTCCGGAAGCAACCTGCGCGCGCAGCCGAAGGGTACTATTGGCTTGGACGAAAGCCTGAATCTGGCGCTGAATGCGCGCCTGGCTCCAAAGCTGGCGCAGGAGTTGGATCGCAAAGGGAGTATCGTTGGATTCCTCACCGATGCCGAGGGCTGGGCCCTGTTGCCGCTAAAAGTCAGAGGCACTTTTTCCGCCCCGCGCATCAGCCTGGATGAAGCCGCCCTCCAACAACAAGTGGGAAGAAAAGCAATAGATACCCTCCAACAACGCCTGCTGGATAAGTTGGCCCCCAAACAAGAGAGTGTCCAAGAAAGCGTCCAGGAAAACGCCCAGGATACCGGCGCAGAACCAGAACCAACCGAGCAGGATGAAGCCCGTAAACTGATTGACGACGCGTTCAAAAGTATCTTCGGCAGATAACCCCGCTGGCGTGAGTCGGTCTTTTCGTAGAAAACTCCGACTCACGCCGGATATAACACCCGCCAGCAGCGGGGGATTGCTGGATTAAACGCTTGGCTTGTGCTAGGATTGGCGCCTTTAATTCATACAGAGTCGCAAAACCTTATCCCCAAGCAAAGTTGAAGAACACCACCTTGAACTGCCCTCCCTGCCCATTTTCGCTTACCCTCGACTCCGCAGAGTTCCCCGCAATCCGCTGTGAGGAACTTTTGCGCCACCTCCCCAAGAAGCGCCGCATGTATGCGGGACATTGGGGGGAACGCCCGGTGGGGATAAAAATATTTGAAGGGCGCGGCGCAAAACGCTATTGGGAACGGGAAAAACGCGGGATCGAACTTCTGCGTCAGCGCCATATTCCAACCCCGGAGTTGCTGTTTGCGGGCACGCTGCCTGACGCCACCCCGATACTTATCACCGCATTCATCCCCACAGCGAGCACCGCTCAGGAGCAGTGGCAGCGCTGCGAAACAGAGCAGGAACGCCTTGCGCTTCTGCGCGCACTGACCCGCACCATCGCCCACATGCACTGCCAGGGGTTATGGCAAAAGGATCTGCATCTGGGCAATTTCCTCCTCAGTCAGGGGGAAATTTTCACCATCGACGGGGACGCTATCTGCGCGCGCAGGGCAGCAAAATTGCTCCCTGCGCGCATGCGGCAAACCAATTTCACCCTGTTTCTGGCGCAGATTCCGCCAGCGTATGAACATCTGTTTGCGAACCTGCTGGAGTATTATGGTGCCGAAACCGGGGATAAGCTGAACGCTTGGGCCACGCTGTTGTCTGAGAAGGTCCCGGCGCGGCGCAAAAAAAGACGTCTGATGTATATAGCCAAGGCATTTCGCACCTGTAGCGAATTCACCCGCCACCATACCCGCAGTCAACTTACGCTCCACCGCACAGACGCCCCTGCCAGCCTGATTCAACAACTGCTGGATGCACCGGACGCATTGCTTGCCCAGGGGGAGATCCTCAAGGATGGCAACAGCGCCACCGTGGTACGCCTGCAAAGCGCTGAAGGGGACTGGGTAATCAAACGCTACAACATAAAGGGTTTCTGGCATGGCCTGAAGCGCTGTCTGCGCCCCACCAGAGCAGCGGTTTCGTGGGGCAACGCCCACCGCCTCAAAATCAGCGAGATCAACACGCCGCACGCGCTGGCCATGGCGGAAAAACGCTTTGGCCCTTTCCGTTTTACAGGTTACTATGTGTGCGCATATGTGGCCGCCCCCGATGCAGGCACATATTTCAATGCAGCCGCACCGGTTGACGCAGAGAAACAGCGGGCCATAGATACCCTTACGCAGATGTTTCACCTCCTGTATCGTCTTGGCATCCACCATGGCGATTGCAAGGCAACTAACTTTTTACTCAAAGATGGGGCCCCGTGGGTTATCGACCTCGACGCCATGCGCGAGTTTCGCTCCAGACGTAATTTTTTACACCATTACAAGGTGGACCGCGCGCGCTTTTTGCGGAACTGGGAACCAAACAGCGCCATGCACCGCCAGTTTGATGCCAAACTGCCATAAGACTGGCCATGGGGCTGCCCATAGACTGCCCTTAAAACAGCTACTTGAAAACTACCCGCTACGATAACGGAGAATTTACCCATGTCTAAAGTGATTCTGGGCCTGTCCGGCGCTCTGACCCACGATCCATCCGCCGCCCTGTATATCGGCTCTGAGCTGATAGCCGCGGCGGAGGAAGAACGTTTTATCCGTGACAAACACGCCAAGAACCGCATCCCCCTCGAAGCCGCCCGTTTCTGCCTTGAATATGCGGGCATTGAAGCGCGCGATGTCGACATTGTGGCGTTTCCGTTTGCACCGATAGGGCTCAACCGCCCCGAACGCTGGCACTTCGCGAAGCGCTACTGGTACGCGCCCGATCGTGCCCTCAACGCCATTTTCAACGGCAATCGCCACTATCGGCGTAATGTCGCCAACGTACGCAAGCTCACGGATAAACTGGGGATAAACTGGGACACCGTTGCGTTTGTGCCGGTAGAGCACCATCTGGCCCACGCCAGCAGTGCCTACCACTTAAGCGGATTCAAGGGGAAAACCGCCATTCTTGGGATTGATGGCAAGGGTGAATATGCCACCACCTTCTTTGGCTATGGTGAAAACGGTAAAATCCATAAAATCAAGGAGTTCTACGACCCAGACTCACTGGGGGGACTGTATGGCGCTCTCACCGAATATCTCGGGTTTGAGATGCTCGATGGCGAATTCAAGGTGATGGGGATGGCCCCATACGGCGATCCACATAAGTATGACTTCTCGCGCCTGGCCCAATTCGAAAACGGCGAACTCAAGGTCAACACCCAGTTAGTCAATACCATCGGGTGGCGGCGCTACAAAGAAAATGGTAAAGGATATTATTTCAGCAAAAAGCTGGTGGACTGGCTCGGCCCCAAACGCCAGGGAGACTCCGCCGACGAACCCTATATCGACTACGCGGCGTGCGTACAGCAGCTGTTTGAAGAGCTGTCCCTGCAGATGATCGACTACTATCTTAAAGATATTCTGCAGGAAACCGGGCAACTCTGTTTCGCCGGAGGCAGCGCCCTGAATGTGAAACTCAACCAGCGCATAATCGCCCTCCCCTACGTCAAGGAGCTGTTCGTGCAGCCCGCCGCTTCCGATGCAGGCACCGCTCTTGGGGCCGCTTCATATGCGGCCCATATGGCCGGGTTTGAAGTGGAACCGCTCAAGCATGTGTACCTGGGGCCAAAGTATACCAACGAGGAGTGCATCATCGCGTGTAAAACCCATCCACAAAAACCAGTATGGGAAAAAATCGCCGATATTCCGGCAGTAACAGCCAAACTCCTCGCTGAAGGAAATCCGGTGGCCTGGTTTCAGGGGCGCATGGAATTCGGCCCGCGTGCACTGGGGTGTCGCAGCATCCTGGGATGCCCGAGCGTCAAGGGAGTCGCCGACCGCATCAATGCGCAGATCAAGTATCGTGAGCGTTGGCGGCCATTCTGCCCCAGCATCCTGGATCGGGTCGCGCCTGAGATTCTGCAGACCGACCACCCTGCACCCTACATGACCTTCACCTTTGATGTAAACCCAGCATGGAAAGACCGAATCCCCGAGGTGGTGCATGAAGATGGCACTTCACGCGCGCAGGTAGTGGAAAAGAAAACCAACCCGCGCTACTACGCCCTGATCGAGGAGCTGGAGAAACTCACCGGCAACGGCGTGGTCCTCAACACCTCCCTCAACCGCCGCGGCGAGCCCATGGTGTGCTCCCCCGCAGATGCGTTGAATATGTTCTACGGCAGCGATCTGGAGTATCTGGTGCTGGAGGATGTGCTGGTGCAGAAGAAAGAAGGTAAAGAATAAATGGCCTTAGAAGCACTAATAAGCATTGTTATTCCTGCATATAACTATGCTGCTTTACTACCGAGAGCTATAAACTCGGTTACCGCACAGATGGGAGAGCAGCATGAGCTTATTGTGGTTGATGATGGGTCAACTGATGATACTCAAGCGGTACTAGGGCGGTTAAAGAAGGAGCTGCAATGCTCCTTCGAGTTTTTTTACAAAGAAAATGGCGGTCTTGCATCGACCCGTAATTTTGCAATTAGTAAAAGCAACGGGAAGTATTTAGTTTTTCTTGATGCAGATGACGAACTTGCCCCTGAAGCGTTAAGCCTGTTAGAGCAACATATCAAAAGCAACCCAGACACCCGCATGGTGATCGGGGGCCACACTTCAATTTCAGACAATGGGAGAAAACGGAGTCATATACCTTCAGATCTCCCAAGTTCACCCTTTGAAAGAGTTCAAGATTACCTCATCAATAAGAAAATTTCCTTGTCTAATGGAGCGTGTGCAATGCACTGCGATATTTTCACCCGTGGTCTATATCCGGAAAAATTCCGCAGTGTTGAGGATATCCCTGTCTTTGCGCAAGCACTAGCTCATTACCCATGTTCAACCTTACAACATCCTCTTGCATTGATTCACAAGCACAATGACAGCCTCAGGCATCAATTCAACCATGCTAAAGAGATAGGACTTGATCTTGTCGATGAAGTTTTTTCGTCACAAAGATTCGGAAGTGAATTTCAGACCTTGAAAAAAGATTTTTACGTCCGACGCTGTTTATCTCTCTTCCGCAGTGCGTATCTTGCCGGAGACAGTGAGATGGCGAAAAAATATTTTAAAAAGGCGTTACGCAGTAATTGGCGGATTCTGCTCAAAGGTTCGTATTTACGTAAGGCGCTTAAAGTTTGGGCAGGGAATACGTATGTCAAAAAAAGTTAAAGTCTTCCAACTGCAAAACAACTGCAATGTCAGCTCTTCCGATTTAGCGGAACAGATCATTCTGGGCTTGCCTGGACATCGTTACGAAGTCACTACCGCATTTTTGCGAGGAAAACCGGAGCAAGGTGAACCAGAAAGTAAGGCATGTAGATCGATTTATTTCGATTTTGCAAAAGGAAAAACTAAAGGGCTGCGGTTGCAGGTGCTTATGCAACTATATAAACACTGCAAAAATGAAGAATATGACGTCATTATTGCACATAGGTTTAAACCCATAGATTCAATGATGAAGTTGAATCGTTGGCTCAAAATTCCCGTTTGTATTGGAGTACTGCACGGTCTGGGCGAATACGACCGCTTATATCGGCGTTGGGGAATGCGTCTTTTTATCGATCCTTCATGGAAAATAGTGGGTGTTTCTCGGGCAGTATGCAATGACCTGTTGAGTTGCGGTGCAGGCCTCACATCTGAAAATGTTGTTCAAATAAATAACGCCATTGATGTTTCAGCCGCAGAAGAAATTCAGCTGACACGTAATGCAGCGCGTCAAGTCCTTGGGCTTCCAGAGGATGTTTTTGTCTTTGGAACTATAGGTAGGCTTGTGCCTGTAAAGGGTCACATATATCTCATAGAGGCTTTTGCTAAAATAAAAAACCAATACCCCTCTGCCATGGTAGCTATAATTGGTGAAGGGCGATCCAGAGCTGAGCTTGAAGCAGCTATTCACCGCCTCGGGCTTGAGTCACGCGTGTTACTCCTTGGAGCAAAAGATAACGCACTGCAATATGTTAAGGCCTTCGACGTTTTTGTAATGCCCTCACTTAGCGAGGGGTTACCTCTGGCACTTCTTGAGGCTATGAGCGGCCATCTGCCTGTAATAGGCTCAGATATAGACAGCTTGCGCTCAATCTTGGAAGATTGTGGTGGCTATATCTTTCCTGCTCGGCAATCTGAATTTCTCGCACATGAATTAGAAAAAGCACTATTGCTTAGCGAAAACGAACGCAGTCAAAAAGGTGAAAAAGCATACAAATATCTTTGTGCCAACCATGAAATAAAAGACTTTCGCCGAAAATATCGTGAATTAGTTGAGAATCTTCTTGCTAGGAGTTTAGCCCAGTGACCTGTAAGCACCCATTGGTAAGTGTGATTATCTCCTCATACAACCATGAGCAATACATTGAAGAGTGTATCCTAAGTGTTGTAAACCAGAGCTACCCGAACATTGAGCTTATCGTTGTAGATGATGGGTCAAAGGATAATACAGCAAAGAAAATTGAGGTACTTCAAGAAAAATATGGCTTTAGTTTTCATGCACAGGAAAATCAAGGGCTAGCAAAAACCCTTAATAGCTGCATTGCCAGAGCTAATGGTGAGTTTGTCGCGCCGTTTGGTTCGGACGACGTAATGTTGCCTGAGCGCCTTGCGACCCAAGTAGAGTATATGCACGGAAAGCCTGAAGTGGGTGTGTGCGCAGGGAATATCGAGCAAATAGACTCTGGAGGGAATCCCCTGCCAAAAAGGAATAAAAACCGTCCCTTTAGACGATTGGACTTTGAAGATATCTTTTGCGCAAAAAAAGATGGTGCACCAGCTCCAACTTTGCTATTTCGGAAAGATATTTTGTTGTCTGTAGGCGGGTTTGATCCACAAATAGAGATTGAAGATCTCCCCATACTGTTGAAAATAACCAAGGCTGGTTATTTTGTTGATGTACTGCAGGAGACACTGGCGAAATATCGGGTTCACGAAACCAATACCTATAAAAACAGGAGGCTTATGATTGATAGCGTTTTAAAGACATATAGGCAGTTTGAAGACCATCCCAGCTATCCAGAAGCATGTGCAAAATATATAAACTCTATGTTTGTTAAGTGTGCAAAGAACGATAAGGCTTTGGCAAAAGAGCTTTTAAAGCAAATACCTTTACGCTGCTGGACAAGCAAGACACTTAAAGGATTTATGCGACTCAGCTTTTAGCCGAATGTTTCGGCTTTATAGATTTGTAATAATTTGCACTCACACTTACTACAAGTGCGAGAGGTATCCAGATTAAAGACCAACTTTCATTTGGCCTAGAAAAATAGCTTGATCCTTCTGTCATCCCTGCACCTAGACCATACATAAGCATAGCTGAAGCAGATAACAATTCAGGGTGTTCACGCCTGTCGACACATCTTTTAATGGCAAAGAAGTACATGAGCAGCCATAAAAATAATCCAAGCAACCCAAGTTCGAGCGCTACAGCTAACTCGACATTGTGAGGATCGTAAAATACGCGTTTAATGGAAGAGATGGGTATGGATAACGGGCTACCATAACCAAGACCTAATATTGGATTGGCCATGATTTGGCGTATAGATTCCTCCCATATTTCTATTCTATGTGACAAACCCCGAGAGGTGAAAAGCTCAGGGACAAACACAATACCAGTCAGTGCACCTACCCCCAAAGAACCCACCACAAACACCGTGATTTTATGTCGCCATACCACCAATAACCAAATACTACATATCCCAAGCGCTAATAGCGGTGTTCGCGACCCTGTAGCAGTGACAGCGGCAAGCATCACGATTAAGGCCAGTATGTTTATTGGGGAAACCCTTTTTCCTTGGACACAGAGAGCAAGCCAGAAGGCGGCAAACATTCCAAGCACATGCGAAGTTAGGAGGGGATTCATGAAAGCTCCACTTCCTATCATTCGTGCATGGGATGAAGAATGAAAAATAAATAAATTGTAAATACAGAATAAAACCACTGCCACTGCGGCTATGCGCATTACGTGCTTTGCAAAATAGGATTGATTCCCGTGAGCAAATATATAACCACATCCCAGGAAAAGACTAAGAATATAAAAGGGTCTTTTGGCTACAGATATAAAATCATTGTCTGTTTGACTCCAAAAAAAACTTGCGATTACTAATATTGAAAGAGTAAGCAAGGTTTTTATGATTGGGTCCTTGAACAATCGGAAAGACTTCTTCCCATTTAAAAAAATAATTATGACAAGGGGGAAGACGTAAAGAGCGTAATAAAGCCTGGAGTACAGACTTCTTTCCGGTAGCCAGAAAAAGCCTGTAAGTAAAACAAAAAACCCTAAAGGTAGCCAATAGTTGGTAAGAAAGCTTTCAACCTTTGGCTTAATTTGTACACAAGAAGTAAGCATTTAAGATCGATCCCAGAGGTAAGACCCATTGTTAATGGTGGTGAGTATCACGATGCTTATTGCAGTGGGAAATAATGGCTTTGACTTGGGCCTCGGTCATAACCGGGCTAATTGGCAAGCTCAGTACTTCATCGTGGATTTGTTCTGTTACAGGAAAACTAGATTTATTCCAAGATTCATAGGCTTGTTGCCTGTGGGGTGGAATGGGGTAGTGAATAATGGAATCTATCCCAGCGACTTGCAAACTCTTTCTGAGGCTATCACGGTTTGTGGTGCGTATGACAAATAGGTGCCAAACATGTTCAGTGTAAGTTCTTACGTCAGTGTGGATATCTGACAAAGGCAATATCAGAGCCTTGTTCTCTATCTCAGCTATGTAACGCTGCGCAACATCCCTTCTTCTTGCCGTTTCACCATCCAGATATCTGAGTTTAACCCTTAAAAATGCAGCTTGCATTTCATCAAGACGGCTATTTGCCCCCTGATACGAGTTCTTATACTTTTCATAGCTTCCGTAGTTAGCCAGAGCCCTTACCACTTCAGCCAATTTTCTGTTGTGGGTGGTTATTGCCCCAGCGTCACCTAAGGCACCCAGGTTTTTGCCGGGATAAAAACTAAAGCATCCGGCATCTCCCCAGTTTCCGGCTTTTCTATTGTTAATAACAGCACCGTGGGCTTGTGCCGCGTCTTCCAGAACTAATAGGTTGTGTTTGTTTGCCAGCTTTAGAACATCAGGCATCGGAGCCATCTTGCCGTAGAGGTGAACGGCAATGATCGCTTTGGTTTTGTGTGTAATTGCTGCAGAGACTTTGTCTGGGCATAAATTGTAAGTATGAATATCAGGTTCCACTAATATAGGTTTTAGCTTATTTGTGCTAATCGCAAAAATGGTGGCAATGTAAGTATTCGCAGGCACAATCACTTCGTCGCCATCAGTGAGAAGCCCCATTTCTTTCCAGGCTTGTAAAACAAGGGTTAGTGCATCGAGTCCACTTGCAACGCCAATACAGTATTGAGCCCCGCAATAGGCTGCGAACTCTGTCTCAAAAGAATCTACCTCTTCTCCTCGGATGTACCATCCAGAGTCTATAACTCTGGTAGCAGCTTCAATTAAGTCTTGGCGATACTGCGAATTAATCTTTTTAAGATCAAGAAAAGGAATCATTGCCTATATACCTTACAATGACAGCAGGGTTCCCCACAACTACAGTCCCAGGCGGAACATCTTTGGTTACAACTGAGCCAGCTCCAACCATAGAATATTCTCCAACGGTAATGCCGGGAAGCAATGTTGCATTTGCTCCTATACTCGCGCATTTTTTTATTGTTATCCCGCTGTATTTTGCAGGGTGTCTCTTCGATCTAGGATACAAGTCGTTCGTAAACGTGACATTTGGACCTATGAAAACATCGTCTTCAATGCGTGTCCCATCCCATAGTTGAACTCCAGACTTTATTGTAACGTCATTACCAACTACAACGTCTCCTTCAATTAAGCTCTGTGCGCATATGTTGCATCTTTCTCCAATTGTTGCGCCCTTTAGGATAACAACGAACTGCCAGACTCTGGTTCCAGCGCCAATGCTGCATTGAGCAACGTCTGCTTTTTCATGGATAAAGCTCATTTTGTTACCTGCTGAAGAAATTCATCATATTTGCGAATGTAATCAGATTCGTCGTAATGTTTGCTTGCTAACACTATAAGTACACAATCGGGGCTAAAGTCGTGCATTTCGCGCCAAACCAAATCTTCAATGAGTAAGCCTTTGGTTGGTGAGTCTAGCCAGACACTTTCTTTGGTGTGGCCGTCATCCAACAGCATGCGACAACGACCAGAAACGCAAACTGCTATTTGCTTAAGACTCTTGTGCGCGTGATGACCTCGAGCGACGCCCTCTTTAGTGCCGTAAATATAGTACATCCGTTTTATCTCAAAAGGGATGTTTACCATTTCTTCTATAGCTATTAACGAACCGCGTTTATCGCCTTTGGGTTCGAGCGCGATTTCGCGAAATTTTTTTCTGGTGCTACAATGTTTTTTCTTAGAAAGATTGCTTTTAGAGAACGGCTTAGCATTTTTGTCTTTTTCAGACATGAGCAAAGGGATCTTATCAATTAAAGGCCACTTTATCCCCAGCTTTTCGTCCAAAGGATCGATGCTCCCTTCACTTTGGGGGTGGTAATAGTCGGTGCATTTGTACTGAAATTCTGCCACGTCACTTAAAACATAAAACCCGTGCGCGAATCCTGCGGGGATCCATATCTGGTGCTTATTTTTAGAACTGAGATAGTGTCCGGTCCAGCATCCAAAGGTTGGAGATTCTGCGCGGATATCAACGGCCACATCGAAAACTTCGCCAGAAGTAACACGAACTAGCTTACCTTGTTCATGAGGTGTATTTTGATAGTGGAGTCCTCGCAGAACCCCCTGTTGCGAGCGCGAGTGGTTGTCCTGGACGAAAGTTACATTACATTCTATGCTTTCTTCAAATTTCCTGTGATTAAAGCTTTCGTAGAAAAACCCTCGGTTGTCTTCGAAAACCTTTGGTTGGACTATTTTTACATCAGCTAAGTTGGTCGGCACAATTTCCATTAAATAATTTCTCCTCGAAGCGCCAATTCTTGCAAATATTGCACATAGCTGTTTTCATTTAACCTTGCTGCCTGTGTCAAAAGCTCATTCTTGTCAATGTAGCCCATGCGATATGCAACTTCTTCAAGGCAAGCGACCTTAAGGCCTTGGCGTTTTTCTAGGGTCTCAATAAAGCCAGATGCTTCTTGGAGCGAGTCGAAGGTTCCAGTATCGAGCCAAGCATACCCGCGCCCCAGAAGTTCAACATTTAGAGACCCCTCTTTTAAATAGGCTGTATTTACGTCAGTAATTTCGAGTTCTCCTCGATTTGAAGGCTTTATGTTTTTAGCAATAGACACAACCTTATTGTCGTAGAAATACAGCCCGGTCACTGCGTAGTTCGATTTAGGGGTGGCGGGCTTTTCTTCAATTGAAATTGCCTGTTGGTTTTCATCGAATGTTACTACGCCAAAGCGTTCCGGATCTTTAACCCAATAGCCAAAGATAGTGGCACCGTTTTCTCTTTTGGCGGCCGTTTGAAGAATTTTGCTTAAGCCCTGTCCATAGAAGATATTGTCACCCAAGACCAAGCAAACAGAATCATTGCCAATAAAATCTTGTCCAATAATAAATGCTTCTGCCAACCCCCTTGGCTCGTGTTGGACTGCGTAGCTTAAATTGATCCCAAATTGCTTGCCATCTTCCAGTAAACGCTGAAACGAATCACTATCCTCTGGCGTTGTAATTATAAGTATTTCTCTTATCCCTGCTAGCATCAATAATGACAGAGGGTAATAGATCATTGGTTTGTCGTATACTGGTAGCAACTGCTTGGACACCCCTTTTGTGATCGGGTATAAACGGCTACCTGAGCCACCTGCTAGGATTATTCCTTTCATACGATCCTTCTTTCTATAGGTGTTTGTAGTTTCGCTCTGATAGGGCTCGAAAAACTCCGAGCTCCCAACCTGGGCATCTTACACCAAAAGTTTCGCGCAAATGTGAAATGTCCAAGCGCGAATATAGAGGTCTAACTGCAGTGGTTTTGTATTGTGAGGTGAGTTTAGGTTTAATATTGTCTGGAGAGGCCTTTATGCTAACTCCATGTTCCTGTAGCCAGAGAGAAATGGTTTGGGCGTATTCGTGCCAATTTGTTTTACCATCGGCGGCTAAATGATAGAGACCGCAAAAGCTCCTGTTTGTGGCAGATTTGCTTATGCAAATTGCTGAAATATCTGCAATCAACTCAGCTGACGTTGGGGCCCCTTCTTGATCGGCGACTACATCTAGTTTATCTCTGCCCTCAATAAGGCGCTGCATATTGGATAGAAAGTTATTCCCCAGTGCTGAATATACCCAGCTGACCCTAAAGATCAAATAGTCGCATCCACTGTCGATGACAGCTTTTTCTCCTGCCAACTTACTGTAGCCGTAGTAGTTAATCGGGTCAGGGCAATCAGTTTCTTTCCATGGGGTGTTACTTTTGCCATTAAATACATAGTCCGTTGAGTAATGGACTAAAATAGCACCGACCTCTTTTGCATGTTCAGCAATTATGCCTGGGGCTATACCGTTAACCAGCATAGCCTGGTTTTGCTCAATCTCTGCATTGTCGGTAGAAGTATATGCCGCGGCATTGACAATAATGTCAGGTCTAGTTTTCTCTATCGTGCGACGTATTCCATTGAAGTCGGTTACATCTCCCGCAAGATTTGTATCGCCTAGTCTATCTAGAGCTATTAGCTCACCGAGTGGGGCCAAGGAGCGCTGTAGTTCCCAGCCGACTTGACCATTCTTACCCAAAAGTAAAAATTTCACTCCAACGCTCCTAGGCGACTACGCCGATAACCACCTTCTTTAACATTTTGGCACCATTGCGAATTATCAAGATACCATTGCACCGTTTTGCGCATACCGCTTTCGAATGTTTCTTGAGGCTCCCAGCCTAGTTCGCGCTGGATTTTGCTCGCGTCTATGGCATAGCGGCGGTCGTGCCCAGGGCGATCTTGTACGAAAGTGATCAGGTTTTCGTAGCGTTGAATGTTGCGGGGTAATTTTTGAATGGTTAAGTTTTTACTCGCTGGAACTAATTCATTCAGGATTGAACAGATGGTTTTAACCACTTCGATGTTCTGTTTTTCATTGTGTCCACCAATGTTGTAGGTTTCTCCTGTTTTGCCCTCAGCAATTACTTTGTAGAGCGCGCGCGCATGATCTTCGACATAGAGCCAGTCGCGAATTTGGTCACCTTTGCCATATATGGGCAAAGGTTTGCCTTCCAGAGCATTGAAGATTACCAGGGGGATCAGTTTTTCTGGGAAGTGGTAAGGGCCATAGTTGTTAGAGCAATTTGTTACCAAAATCGGGAACCCATATGTTCTATGCCAAGCGCGAACCAGGTGGTCAGAGCTTGCTTTACTCGCGCTATAGGGAGAGCTGGGCTGGTAGGGTGTTTGTTCAGTAAATAAGGGAAGGGTTGCGAATTTGTGGCTGGATATTTGAATGTGTTGGCTCTGCGGGTTTTGCCCCGTCATGGCCGAACTTGCGGACACAATATCGCTCGGGTGCGGTAGATCTCCATATACTTCATCTGTGGAAATATGATGGAAACGAAAATTTTGTTTACGTACTTTATCTTGCTTCAGCCAGTATTGACGTGCAGTTTCTAGCAGGGTGTAGGTGCCAACGATGTTGGTTTCTATGAAAGCTGCTGGGCCATCAATAGATCGATCAACATGGCTTTCGGCTGCGAGGTGCATGACCGCATCGGGCTGATGTACGATAAATACGCGTTCTAGCGCATCGCGCTCACAAATATCAATCTGCTCAAAGGCGTAACGCTCGGAATCACTCACTTCCGCGAGGTTCTCTAAATTACCAGCGTAGGTAAGTTTATCAACGTTGACGACAGCGTCTTCAGTGTTCTGGATAATGTGACGTATTACAGCAGAACCAATAAATCCTGCCCCACCGGTGATCAGTAGTTTCATAGTAATCCTGTGATTTTGATGCCGAGATTCTGTTGATTTTAGTTAATTACCTATTATTTTCTCAATCAGATCTACCGCCCTTTCCGGCATACTGAACAGATCGTTCTCTTTAACGTAGCAGGCAGCGTTTTCTTTCCATTGCTGAATTTCAGGTGAAGCTAACATAGATTGCAGCGTTGCATCCATTTCGCTTTGCGCAAAGGGGGTCGATAGCACATGCCCACATTGCGCGGCGCGGATGTGAAATGCATAGCCACATTCAGCGGTGCACAGAACCGGAAGCTGTGCTGCTACACTTTCAAGCAATGCGGTACCGGTATTCTCCCGATATGCTGGATGGAGCAACAGGTCGGCAGCGAAAAGGAGGTCGGGGATATCATCGCGCCCCCCGAGAAAAATCACCTGTTCCGCAACATTCAGCTCTTTGGCCATTCGTATAAAAGTGCGTGGATTGTCCTGCCCCACTATATAAAGGCGGGTTTTATGTCGTACCGTTTCAGGCAGACGTGCCAAAGCGTGCAGGCTTCTATCCACCCCCTTGGTTTTAAAGCCGGAGCCAACCATCAGGAGCATGTTGTGGCCATCATTCAGCCCTAGCTCTACCCTTTTTGCGTGGCGGCGCTGTGCATAATCTGCGGGAGCAAGACGATCGCGCTGAATTCCGGGAGGTAGCAGGTGCATACGCTCTGGCTGGGTGTGGTAAATTCGGGCGAAGTTTTCCTGCTCGGCGGGAGAGATAAGGAGAATCTGGGTATCTACCTGCGGGCTAAATACACTTTTTTCGGCATTAAGAAAGCTGCGGGTGCGCGGCAGAAGATTATACACGCGCGAGCGCTCCTGCGCTTTAGCCGCAAAACACGGATCGGCCGCATAGTAAAAATCGAGCCCTGGCATCTTGTTGAACCCCACCAGCGCCGCATACTTTCCTTTATCTACCAATTCTCCAACTTTAAGGGCGAACTGCGCATAACGCCTGTAGTTAATGCGCGCGCGTACCTCTACACAGGTAACACTCAGGGGCGGCGGCACCTCACCGCTGACCTCAAGGGCAAAGATATCCACCGTGTGCCCGCGCGCCACACACTCCTGCGCTATCTTGATACAATCGCGCTGCAACCCGCCATAGGGGAAATATTTGAACAGGGCAAAGGCCAGTTTCATCGTAGACAAATTTCTCGTTTTAGGGGAAATCAGGACCTGGGAAGCGAGGACGTGCTTGCACTGCGAGAGCTGGTGCCGTTTGCACCGCCTATTATTGTATTGCCTGACTAAATAGTGCGCTTCATGGCGCGGCTAACAGCGCTCCTGAAGTCGCTTGGTCGAAGGTAGGGACAGCCGTAGATAAAAGGGCTAGTGTCTGTTTTCCCTCCGCCACATTTCTGCCGCAATGTCACGCCAGGTTTTTTTGGCCGCAGCAGACAGGGTTTTTTCAGCATAATAGTAGCGTAGAAAAAGGAGCATCTCTTTTCTACTCCAATCTGCACCGGTATGCCGAATCAGGGTCGACAAATCTCGGCGCGCCGCTCTACGCCGCAGGAGGGTGCGCTTCATTTTTTCCAGATCAATAATTCTCACATCCCAGCTGGAAGGCGTTTGTTTCACAAAAATATGCTTGGGATACAGGCAATTGTGTTTCAGGTTGTGCTTGTGCATGGTGCGCACCACTGTTGCCACGGCCGCAAGCAGGCTTTTTTTTGCCGCAGATGAAAGTGCTGTCGGGTCAATTTTGTCGAGGCTTACATGCTCACCTAAACCGAGGGTGATGAGAATCGCTTTGTGCCCAGCTTTCTTGCCCGTATGGGCAAAATAGATGGGCTCCAGGGTAGGGACGCCGCATTTCTGCAAACGCTTGATACTGGCATATTCTTTCTTAAAGGTCGGTATTCCATGGATTGGATGTAGAAAAGTTCGCGATATATGCTTTTCCTGGCGCTTTATGAAAACCTCCACAGGCCCCTCCGGGCTCTGGAGCATATATTTTACCACCCCACTCCAGCCGCCGCGGCGTTTATTCGGTTCCTCAAACCATTCGGTCTTTAAATCCCAGATGGAATTGAAGTCCGCCAGGTGATTTGAGCGCAGCAGCTCCTCAAAATATCTGTCGGGGAAAACCTGAACGGCTTTCATGGCTTAAGCGGACATTTCTCAAGAACGTAGGTACGCCACATGGAATACCAGGGGATAAAATCGAACTTGCCGGTAATGCAAAAGCCAGCTTCTTTGAATTCTTCTTCAATCCTTTCTGCAGAGAACGCAAATCGATTTTGATAGGAACGCCCTTCTCGGCGCTTTTCCAGCCTTTTTCGTTTCCACCCCTTGATATTGCCGTCTACCCAGAGGGAAATAATAACACTTTTACTGCACACGCGATGGAACTCTTGCAGCAATCTCAGACGGTCCTCTTTTGCGCCCATGTGGTGAATCAGGCGGATACAAAAAATCGTTTCGACAAAGTTGTCTTCGACCGGTAATTCAAAAGCCGAAGCCCTGAATGGCTCTATTCTGGAGACAATTTCCGGCGGGCGAAATTCAAGCCCGGTATTAAGCATATCCTGACTGTAATCGCTGGCATAAATCTTCCGTCGTGGTTCCTCGGCAAGCAAGTCCCAGAACCGGCCGGTGCCACAGGGGAGATCAAGAACGCTCAGAGGGTTTCCCGCCAGGACAAGCGCCTTACGTCCGACCTGATGATCTCTGAGATTGGATATTTTGCGTACAATGCCACTATTGTGCTTTTCAAAATACTCCCTGGCATGACTTTTGTCATACTTTGCGGAGAATTCCAGTACGGGTGCCTCCCCATCTTTTTTCTCCATCAATACCTCTGGTTTGAGATGTACACCTGATCCAAACGGCCACATGGATCAGGCTATCCTGATTTAAAATTTAAGAGCCGTCAAAACTCAAATGCAGCCGCTGCAAGTTATCATGCAACAAGGCTGCTTTATAGCATTGAAAGAAACACCTGTCGAGATACGATTAACTAGCGGGAAAATATAAGCAAAGCATATTTTCAATTGAATGCAAACGTCTCGAGTAGAACATCCGCTCAAAACGGAAAAGGGCACAGGCCAATGGAAGAGGTTGAATTTATGTCCACCCAACAAAAGCGGGAAACTTTCTGCCTGCATATTTCAAATATACACTCCCCTTGCAGGTATACATTCTTGTATACTCCCACAGTGTATGCGCTAAAAAGGAATTAAGTGAAGTATAAACAGATAGTTAGGCTGTTACATATTTATGCTTACAGCGTTTGCGGCTCTGCCTGAGCGTATAGTTTTTATATACATTTTCGTGTGCCTGTGGCGGCGTTTCTGCTTTTTGCCTAACAGTGACGATGTTTAAAAAGGATGTGAAAAAGAAAAACCCTTTAATATCAACATATTGCCAACTATGTGGTTTTGCCCGCAATTATTTTCTGCTTTTGGCATGTAAATAGCAGTAAAAGATAAGCAACAACGCGACACATGCTTTGGAAACTAACAACCCAAGAATATCAGCCAGACAGGCTAACAACCATAATCTTAAGGAGAACGCCATGAAAGCACTGACCAAAATCGCACTCGCAACCCTGATCACCTTAAGCGCCACCATGCCTGCCGTTGCCGCCTCAACTGCGGGGCGCACCGACCACAGCGGCATCCTGGTGTGGGCCTTCCTCGGCTTCTGTGCCCTGATCGTAATGGCGCAGCTCGTACCTGCAGCACTGATGATGCTCGGCATCGTCAAAGGTGTTGCCACCAGTGACGCCAAGGTGAGCGACAAGGCTTAACAACCCAATCTGGAATTTGCATGTAATAGCTCCACCCTTTGAATCATACCCGCCTGGCTCCAGGCGGGTTTTTTTATCTCAATCCCTCAGCCCCTGCCACTGCCCATTTTCGATCCGCAGTATAGTTGTGGGGGGGCAGCAATCTCTTTAGCCAAGCCTAAATCACCTGTTGCTATTTGTGTAGTGTTTCAGTTATATATGCCCCATGCATCGAATCCCTCTCCAACACACCACTCGCCATCTTATCACACTCCTGTTGCTCCTTGCATTTGTGCTCGGCACTACTCCAGGGGTGGAAGCCTATGTATGGTGTGTCAAGCCAGAGGGGAGCAGCGCCCTTGCCACCAGCGCCCACAAGCCGCATAGTCTCCCTACTGCGGCGCACGAGCCCGGCAGCAGCATTACCCAATACTGCAACAGCTCCACCTGTGCGCTTACTTGCGTCAGCTGTATCGACATTCCTATCGACGCAGAATTCTCCACCCCCTCCCAGTATCAACTTAAAAAAATACCTGCGCAGGAGCAAGCGCCGCAGTGGCACGAACTGCAGTGGTTGCATGACAGCACCACCGTTTTAACCTGCACCCAACTACCCCAACCACCACCCCGCATAAACAGGACTATCCAGGCCCAGCGCACCATCGTTCTAATCATTTAATCCCCCCCACTGCAACACCTCAACCTTCTCCGGCCACCTGCCGGATCAAATTACATATTCACCATTTATAGTAACTGTTCAGTAAGGGTTTATGCCACCCATTCCAAGGGATACGCCTGTTTCTAACCGGGGCCGTCCATGGCGACAGACGCCCTTTCCATGGGTGCCACAAACCTCGACTTGTAACGGGTGATGAATAGTTGCCACTTAATCTACTGGAGAATAAACCATGTCCACCAAGGTTCTGCTTTCCTTAGGTGTCATGTGGGGAATCTGCCTTAGTGTGGTGCCGCTCCCAAGTTGGAGTGTGTCGCATGCTCAGGCCAAAATTATCCCTAACGATGCCCGCAATGAATCCTCTATTCCTATAGAAGGGGAGCATTTGAACGAATATCCCAATGGATACTTAACCCCAGAGCGCGCGCTGGATCTTGCTCTGCAGCACAATCCGCGCCTCGAAACCTTTGCGAGTGGCGTTGAAGAGCGTACCCATTTGCTCCGTCAGGCGGGACGTCTGACCAACCCCGAGTTGGAACTCGAACTGGAAGATTTTGGCGGGAGCGGAGAGTTTCGCGGCGGGGGAAATGCTGAAGTCAGTGTGCGGGTGCGCCAACGGATTGAACTCGGGGGGAAGCGCCAGCGCCGCGTTGAAGTAGCGCGTACCGAGGTTGAGCTGGAGAAAACACAGCAGCGCGCCTACGCCATAGAGTTGCACGCGCTGGTGCGCACCCGTGTAGTTGAGCTGGCGGCGGCACAACAACAATTGGAACTTGCACAGGCGCAGGCTGAACTCAGCCGCACTCTCCTTGATATGGTACGCGAGCGCATTGATGCCGGGAAAGCGGCTGACATAGAGCAGATTGCATTTGAGATGCAGCTGAGTGAAGCAAAGCTCAAAACGGGGCAGGCACAAACCGAAGTGACGCGTGCACAGCACGCCCTTGCGGCGCTGTGGGGCGAATCTGCCCCCCAATTTAACGCGGTGGCGCTGAAGCTGGAACAGCTGCCCGCGCAGGAGGAGATCGAGGCGCTGTATGCGACGCTATCTCATACCCCTGCCAGCGCTCTCGCACGTACCCGGACACAACGCGCGGCGCACGAATTGCGCCTGGAGCGCGCACGAAGTATCCCTGATCTGAACCTGAGTGTCGGGGTGAAAGAGGAGCGCGGTAGCGGCGATCACGCCATGATTGGTGGAATTTCGCTGGAGATTCCCCTGTTTGAACGCAATCAAGACGGCATTGCTGCCGCACGTGCGCGTCAACACCGTGCAGATGCCGCGTTGCGTGCGAGTATGATCGAACAACGCAAACAACTCCAGGACGGCTGGTACGCCCTCACAAGTGCACGCGAGACCGCGCACACACTACGCACCGAGATTCTCCCCGCCGCGCAGGAGCATTTCGATGCCGTTACCTATGCCTATCGCGCCGGGAAGTATACCTACGCGCAGGTGCTGGACGCGCAACAGAATCTGTTTGAGTTGCGCCTGCGCCACATAGACGCTCTTGGGGACGTACACCGCAAACATATCGAGCTGGAGCGAATCTGTGCCCGCCTCGATCCACACAGTCCTGCGCCATCCCCTGAAATGACACCTGAACTTGCGTCCGTACTGGACGCCGGAGACAAGCGATGAAAGCATATATCTGGTTAAGTATATTGATTGTAAGCGTAGTCGGAGCCGGCTTGTTCCTGAGCCGTACCCTGCCGGGAACCCCATCCCCAGTGCACGCCGAAGAGGAAGTTCTACATGCTGGGTGTGACCACGCCCATGATGATGCTCACACCCCTGCCGCATCTGACCATGGAGCAGATTCTGTGGACACAACTTCAGCCACCAACGGGTGCGCAGAGTCTGCGCATGAAGATATGGAGCAAGGCCACGTGGGTGAGGAAAACCATGCTGGGCATGAGCATGCGGTACAGGCAGATCTGCATACGGAATGTGCGGGGGAGGCCCATGTGGAAGATCTTCATGCCCAGGATCCCCATGCCGGACATGCGCATGCCGAAGCTGCAGATGGCATCTGCCCCGAACATCAGGTACTGGAAGCTGAAGATGCCTTGTGCCTGTCAGATCACATCGGGGAGTTGCTCCCCGGCGCAGGGATGTTGGTGCGCCTCGCCTCGCCCCAGGTGGGAGCGCGCGCAGGGATCCGCACCACAACCCCAGAAGCCGCGCAACTGAGTGAAACCTTTCAGGTGCCGGGGCGGCTCACCTTCGCGCGCGAACGCGTTGCCAGCATCACCCCCCTCGCCCCTGGCACTGTGGAGCAAGTGCATGTGCGCCTCGGAACCCGAGTGGAGAAAGGGGATCTGCTCCTGGAGATTGCCACTCCGGAAATTGCGCGTCTCTACGCGCGCTATAGTGCCGCTGTGGCACAGCATCAGCAGGCCACCACCGCGTTGAAACGGGAGGAGGATCTGCGCGCACGTGGGATCAGTGCCGAAGAAGAGGTGCAACGCGCGCGCGCGGTGTGGAGCTCAAGCCGAAGTGAAGTGGAGCAATATCAGCGCGAACTCCAGAGCTTCGGCCTCGATGCAGAGCACATGGATGGCTCGAATCTGGTGCCGTTGCGCGCTCCGTTTGCAGGGGTGATCACAGATCTGCAAACCTCCAGCGGCGAAGGGGTTTCCCCGTCATCTGCTCTTCTCACCCTCGCGAATCCAGAGATCCTGTGGCTGGAGCTCTCCATCCCCGCCGCCCATGCCGCGAGTGTAGTACCACATACTCCGGTGCAGGTTTCTTTTGACGGGGTAGAGGGGTCACCCCTTGAGACTGAGCTGTTTCATGTAGACCCCGCCCTGAACCCTCAGAGCCGCACCCTGCGCGCCCTGGCGCAGATCTCCAACCCTGAAGGACGTTTAAAAGCAGGGATGTTTGCACGTGCCACCCTCCAGCGCGCCAGTTCCACTGCAGGGATGAGTGTTCCTGCAGACGCGATACAGCACATCGATGAGCACAGCTATATCTTTATCCAACGCGAGCCCGATCTGTTTGAACTGCGCCGCGTCACCACCACCGCAGTGCGGGATGGGCGCGTAGGGATCAGTGTCGGTCTCGATCCTGCCCATAATGTTGCCACCCGCGTGGTGAGTGCGCGCGGCTTTGCGCTTAAATCTGAAGTGCTGCGTGCGCGTCTTGGCGCATCGTGCGCAGATCATTAGGGGGTGCTGGTATGCTGGAAAAACTTATTGATGGCGCCCTGCGCAATCGGATTATTGTCCTCCTCACCTTTGCCATCGCGTGCGGAGTCGGGCTCTGGTCGCTGTTACATCTGCCGGTGGATGCGTTCCCAGACACCACACCGGTACAGGTGCAGATCAACACCACCGCCCCCGCGCTTGGCCCCGAGGAGATCGAAAAACAGATCTCCCTCCCGGTGGAGCTCTCCATCTCCGGCCTTCCAGGGCTGGTGCATGTACGCTCCATCTCGAAGTTTGGCCTTTCTCAGGTGGTGGCTATTTTTGAAGATGAGATGGCAATCCTCGATTCGCGCCAGCTCATTATGGAGCGCCTGGCCGGAGTTGATCTCCCCGAGGGGATTGAACGTCCTCAACTTGGCCCCATCTCCACCGGTCTGGGGGAGGTGTTTCACTACACCGTGCGCTCCTCCAACCCGGAGCGGGGGCTGGATGAGTTGCGCACCCTGCACGACTGGATAATCAAGCCGGAACTGCGCAAAGTAGCCGGAGTGGCAGAGGTAAACTCCTGGGGCGGGCTGGAAAAACAGTACCATGTCATTGTTGAACCACAGAAACTGATCAAATTCGGCCTCACCTATGCCGATGTTGCTACTGCGCTGCGTGATAATAATCTCAACGTCGGGGGGGGACAGGTAAGCACGGGAGGACAGACCCTGCTGGTCCACGGCCTGGGGCGGGTTGGTAGTCGCGCGGATATTGGCGCAATCGTCCTCTTTTCCGCCGCTGGAACCCCGGTGCGGGTTGAAGATGTTGCCGAGGTGGAGATCGGGCATGAACTGCGCCGCGGCGCGGTATCCGCCGATGCCCACGGTGAAGTGGTGCTGGGGCTGGGCTTTATGCTCATGGGGGAAAACAGCCGTGATGTTACTGCGGGGCTGAAACTCGCGCTGGAGCGGGTGCGCCACACCCTGCCGGCGGATATCATTATCGAAACCGTGTACGACCGCACCGAACTGGTGGATCAGGTTATCACCACCGTAAAGGAGAACTTAGGTGCCGGAGCGCTGTTGGTGGTGGCAATTTTGTTTGTTTTGCTGGGCAATCTGCGTGCCGGTCTCCTGGTTGCGGCCACCATCCCTATCGCCATGCTGTTTGCGGCGTTTGGGATGCAACATTTAGGGATTGCTGCGAGTCTCCTCTCGTTGGGTGCGATCGACTTCGGCATCTTGGTGGATGGCTCGGTGGTGATGACCGAAGCGAACCTGCGCCATCTGAGTGAACGCCAGCGCCACCTGGAGCGCCCCTTAAGTGCGGCAGAACGGCTGGAGACCATCCTGGTTTCAAGCCGCGAGGTGGTACGCCCGGTAGTGTTCGGGATGGGGATCATTGTCCTGGTGTTTATCCCGGTTCTTACCCTGGATGGGATTGAGGGCAAGATGTTCAAGCCGATGGCGTGGACGTTTGTGTTTGCCCTCCTTGGTGCTCTCGCAGTGGCGGTTTTTCTCACTCCAGTGCTCTCCTACTACGCCCTGCCGCGCACCTTCAAGCCGAAGCGAAACCGCCTCGAGGCCGGGCTCAAACGTCTCTACACCGCCGTTCTCGAGCTGGTACTGCAGTGGCGGCGCGCTTTTCTCGCCCTGGTGGTGCTCCTTCTGGTGGGAACGGGGATCCTCGGTACCCGCTTGGGGGGTGAATTCCTCCCACGCTTATCCGAAGGCTCTTTAGTGGTGAGTGTAGTGCGTCTTGCAGGGGTATCAGTGCCGGAGTCGATAGCGTACAACACCAGCATGGAGGAGCTGTTGCTGGAGGAGTTCCCCCACGAGATCCGCCATGTGTGGAGCCGTCTTGGGAGTGCAGAGATTGCTACCGACCCCATGGGGGTAGAATTGACCGATATTTTCATCACCCTCCAGCCCCGCTCCCAGTGGAGGCGTGCCTCCAATCAGGCGGAGCTGAGTGCACGGGTGGAGGAGGCACTGCACGGTCTGCCCGGAATCCGCATCGTGATGTCGCAACCTATCGAACTTCGGGTTAATGAGATGCTTTCCGGGATTCGCGGCGATGTGGGGATCAAGATCCTTGGCCCTGACTTTACGACGCTGGAGGAACTCGGACAGGAGGTGGAACATCTTCTGGCTGCGGTTCCGGGCACGGCAGAAGCCGCGATGGAGCAGGTTACCGGGCAACCCACCCTGCAGATTGAGGTGGACCGGGACGCGCTTGCGCGCCACGGAGTTGCTGCCAGGGAGGTGCTCGAGATCGTCGCTGCGGTGGGTACCCCTAAAGTGGGGAAGGTGTACGAAGGGGAGCGTTCCTTTCCCCTGGTCCTGCGCCTTCCAGATGCGCAGCGCCACGATCCAGAGGTGTTGGGCTCCACCCTGATCCCTACAGCGGGGGGTGCATTGGTGCCCTTGCACGATCTTGCCACGTTGCGCGTGGTGGAACGGCCCTCCACCATCAACCGCGAATGGGGCCAGCGCTTGGTAAAGGTGAATGTGAGTATCGGGGAGCGGGACATCGCCTCGTATGTAGCGGAGGCGAAAGAGAAGGTTGGCGCCGGGATAAAACTGCCCGAGGGCTACACCATCGAATGGGGGGGGCAGTTTGAAAACCTCGAAGCCGCGCAGCAACGTCTGGCGTTGGTGGTGCCGCTGGTGTTACTCCTGATCTTTATCCTGCTGTATCTGAGCCTGAAGCGGTGGCGCGATGTTGCCATCATCTACACCGGCATCCCTCTCGCCGCCATTGGCGGAGTGATGGCGCTGAGTATGCGCTCCATCCCTTTCAGCGTCAGCGCTGCCATCGGTTTTATCGCCCTTGCAGGGATTGCAGTTCTCAATGGGCAGGTACTGGTGGGGACCATCCGCACCATCAGCGCGCAGGGGAAGCCCTTGTATGAAGCGGTTACCTCCGCCGCACGCCAGCGTCTCATTCCGGTGCTCGCCACGGCCATAACCGATGCGGTCGGCTTTCTCCCCATGGCGCTGTCTACCGGAGTTGGCGCCGAAGTGCAGCGCCCCCTGGCCACGGTGGTAGTGGGCGGGGTGCTTACCTCGACCCTCCTTACCCTGTTTGTCCTGCCGGTCCTCTACCTGTATGCACAAAAAGCCGGCAGCGCTGGAAGTGTCAAACAACCTGGATCCGCAGGTTGACATAAACTTGACCCACCCCTTGAGCGTAACCGCCGGTTGCGCTTAAGGGGGTTAAAAACGCCTGTCCGCCATAATCAGAACCGCCCCTAAAACCACACTGCCCCCGGCAAAGAGCAACGGGAGGGTAAAACCGGCGTACATATCGGCCAGCGTTCCGGCGACAACCGGCCCCACCACCTGACCAACCCCGAAGCACGCGGTCAAAAACGCGGCGGCGCGCCCGGCGGCGTGTTCCAGCCTCCGTTTTCCTTCCGTCAGGGTCAGCGCTACGATCCCCATGAAGGTGCCGCCGAAGGTAACTGCAGCAAACAAGACCGTACCCAGAGAATCTGCGCCGCTGCTCACCAGAATACCTGCTGCCTGCAGAACATACGCCAGCACCAGAGCCTTTTTATACCCCACCCGGTGCGCCAGCCACGGCCAGAACATGGTGGAGGGGATCGCGGCCAGCCCCACGGCGACCCAACTGTACGCCGCAATTCCGGCCAACCGCGGAATCTGCGCCACAATGGCGACCATAAAGGTAGCACTGACGATATAGCCCAGCCCTTCGAAAAAGTACGCCACCCCCAGCAGCCACACCCCCCGCAAGCTGGGTGAAGCAGACGCAGCGGCCGCGGTGGCAGGGCTGAGAGTTGGAACATGGGAGGATTTGTGCCCGAGCAGCGCCCCGACGCAGGCGAGGATGACCGCCACGACCCCCATCCCGATCCAGGCGCCGTCCCAGCCCCAGACCCGGTCCAGCTGTGGTACCAGCAGACCGCTGAGGGCGATCCCAGTACCGACGCCGCCATACAGGGCGCCAAACCAGTGCCCGTAACCAAGACGTGTCAAGCGCTCGCCAACCTCGGCTGAAATCAGGACAAACAGAATCGCGCTCGCCACCCCGCCCCAGAAACGTGACAGTTCCCAGCCCAGCTCGGCCTGGGTCATCCCCATCAGAAACGTAGTGCCCAGACTCAGCAGCAGGGTTGCAGGCGCCAGAATCCGCACCAACAGCAGCCGCGGCGCGACGGTGCACACAATAGCGCCGGCGAGATAACCGAGATAGTTCAGCCCCGCCAGACCTCCGGCCACCGCATGGCTCATGCCCAGATCCCGCTGCATCAACGGCAATATGGGGGTAAATGCAAAGCGCCCGATTCCCATCACTACTGCCAGCCCGAGCATACCGCCAAGCAGAACCCTGAAGGCTGCGCGTCCAGGATAGGGAGAGTTGAGAGCTGTTTTGTTCAAGTCCATAGTGATCGCACCATCGTCGCTGGAACCTCAATGGATACAACTTGTCTGCTTGAGGTTTTATTAGTGGAAATTCGCGTCCAAATAGGTTGAGATAGGGGTATGATTTACTCTATCTTTTATCTGCCTTTTTATCTCGTTGCCAGCAGCGCCGGAGTGACCCCATGAAGTCACTGCAACGTCTGTGGCCGTGGCTGCGTCCGTACCGGCGTAACCTTGCCCTCGGCTTTATCCTGATTATAGTCACCAATGCGCTTATTCTCATGATTCCGCAGTTGCTGCGCCTGGGGATAGACGCCATTGAACAACGTCAGGGGCAGGATGTACAGTTTTATGCCGCAATAATCATGGTGGCCGCCCTCCTCGGCGGAGGTATCCGCATCCTCTCCCGCCTCCATTTTTTCCATACGGGACGGCGGGTAGAGGTGGATCTGCGCCGTGCCATGTTTGAGCGCCTGTTGTATCAGCCCGGTCCGTTCTTCAACGATCACCGCATCGGCGATCTGGTGTCACGCTTCACCAACGATCTCACCAATGTGCGCATGGTAGTAGGCTTCGGCCTGGTAACTCTGGTCAATGCCACGGTGATCTACATCATCTCCATCGGGATGATGCTGTGGATGTCGCCATCGCTGACCGTTGCTGCGCTGTTGCCGTTTCCGCTGTTGCTTCTGGCAATCAAAAGGATAAGTCGGCGCCTGCTCCACTACTCTACCCAGGTGCAGGAACGCCTCGGCGACATCAGCGACATGGTGGAAGAATCGATCCGTGGCCAGCTCAGTCTGCGTAGTAGCGGCTTTCAGCAGGTGCGCTGCGACCAGTTCGATGCGCTTAACCAGCATTACCTGAAGGCCTCCGTAGGGATGGCAAAGATGCGCGCCATGATCGGGCCGATCATGGGAATCGCCACCCCCATGGGGATTTTGCTGGTACTGTACTTCGGTGGACGCCAGGTGATCGCCGGCACCCTCCAACTCGGCGACCTGGTGGCGTTCAACGCCTATCTGGTGCAGCTGACCATGCCCACTATGCTGCTGGGCTGGATTTTAACCCTGGTGCAGCGTGCCGCAGTCGGGATGGATCGTATCAGCCTGCTCCTCGAGCTGAGCGCGCCGAAGCCGCTCCTTGAGCCTCCGCCGGAGGCCTGCCGCCCCCCCGCAATCCAACTTAAGAACGCCAGTTTCGGCTATAACGCCGCCAAACCGGTCCTTCACCAGCTGAACCTGGAGATTCCGGCTGGCTCCACGCTCGGCATCACCGGCGGCGTCGCCAGCGGCAAAAGCTCGCTCCTCCACCTTTTGACCGGGCGCTATCCCATCAGCGCCGGGCAGGTGTTTATCGATGGGGTGGATCTTAGCACCATCGATCCTCAGCGTCACTGCGCGCGCCTGTCCGCCGTACTGCAGGAGGGCAAACTCTTCAGCGGAACCCTGGCGGATAATTTCCGCTTTGCCGCGCCCCAGCTTGAAGCGGACGCCCTGAATGAGATCATCCGCCGGGTCGCGCTGCGAGAAGAGATTGAGAGCTTTCGCAATGGTCTCGCCACCCGCGTCGGTGAAGGGGGGCTGACCCTCTCCGGCGGCCAGCGCCAGCGTGTCGGTGTCGCCCGTGCCCTCGCCCGCCCGCGCGGACTGTGGCTGCTGGATGACCCCTTCAGCCACCTGGACACCGCAACCACCCGCAAGGTATGGGAAGGGTTGCAGCAACAGCTGCGCCACCAGACGGTGCTGTTTGCCTCCAGCCGGGTCTCCATCCTGCAAGAGGCGGATAAAATTATAGTGTTGGATAATGGAAAAATTATTGAACAAGGCAATCATTTCGAGCTTATGCAGTTAAATGAAGAATATGCACGTCTGGTAAAACGCGAACAACTGCACCGTGAAATGGAGGGGTTATGAAACCAAACTCCAGCGATGAAATCCGCGGACGGCATTTCGACGGACAGCTCCTGAAGCGCTTTCTCCCCTTCATCCGCCCCTATCGCAAACTGGCTCTGACCGGGCTGGTGCTGCTGCCGTTTGTTTCAGTGGTGCGCGTCATTCCACCGCTGCTGCTTAAAACCGCGATTGACTCCTACATCATCCCCGGTGAGCTGGGAGGATTGTTGCCCATCGCCGCCATGCTGTTGGCGGTATTGTGTGTCGAGGGGGTGCTGGCCTTCGGCCAGGCATGGTGCGTCCAGATCGTGGGGCAGTACATTATGGCCGACCTGCGCCGTATCGGCTTCGCCAAACTCATGCGCCTGCCGCGCTCCTGGTACGACTGGCAGCCCTCCGGGCGCATTCTCACCCGTCTGACCTCCGATATCGAACACGTTGGCGACCTGTTCGGCTCCGGGATCATCTCCGCCATCGGCGATATCGCCACCATAGTGCTGATCTTCATCATCATGCTCTCCATCGACGTCCCCCTGTCGCTGGTGGCCTTCGGGGTTGTCCCTTTCATGCTGGTGCTGATTATGTTGCTGCGCAAACCCATGCGCCGGGTGATGCGCCAGCTGCGCGCGCGCCAGGCTACCCTCAATGCGTTCATCTCCGAGCGCACCAGCGGCATCACCGAGGTGCAGATCTTCAGCCAGGAGGAACGCAGCGCTGCCGAGTTCGGCAAACTGCAGGATGAATACCGCCGCAGCGCCCTCAGTTGGGTCAGCCTGGAGTCGGTGTTTTACGCCAGCGTCCATATCTTCGGGAGTTTGGCCGTGGCTGCAATCCTGTGGCAGGGTGGCGGTGCGGTAATCCAGCAGAGCGTGACCTTCGGCACCCTGGTGGCATTTATCGAATATTCACGTAAATTTTTCATGCCTTTAACCGATCTGGCTTCCAAGTTCTCGGTCCTGCAGACCAGCAATGCATCACTGGAACGGATCTTCGACATCCTTGATCAGGAGGATGAGCCGCAGGGAGGCCGCCAGGAGGTTCCCGGCGCCGGCAGGGTGGAATTCGATAATGTCTCCTTTGCCTACCTCCCCGGCGAAGCGATCCTGAAGCAGGTCAGCTTCAACCTTGAGCCCGGCCAGCGCACCGCCCTGGTGGGGGAAACCGGCAGCGGCAAGAGTACCCTCACCCAGCTGCTCCTCGGTTTTTATGCTGCCGATAAGGGACAGGTGCGCATCAACGGCGTCGATGTCACCTCCATCGACAAAGCGGTGCTGCGCCGCATGGTGGGCTGGGTCTCGCAGGAACCGTTCCTGTTTTCCGGCTCGGTACGCGCGAATCTCGACCCGCATGGAAATCTGAACGATGCCGAACTGCTCCAAGCCATCGAGGCCACTGGAACCAGGGAAGTAGTGGAGCGGCTGGGGGGTCTGGAGGGGCACCTGGTGGAACACGGCAAGAACCTCTCCAGCGGCGAGCGCCAGCTTTTATGCCTGACCCGGGCCCAGATCCTCAATCCCCCCATCATGGTGCTGGACGAAGCCACCAGCCACCTCGACGGTGACAGCGAAGAGCTGATCTACGCCGGAATGCGCGCCCTGGCCGGCGGGCGCACCACCCTGATGATCGTGCATCACCTGCGTCTGGCTGCCGAAGCCGACCACATCGTCGTGCTGCATAACGGACGCGTAGCCGAACAGGGCAGCCATCAGCAGCTGCTCGCAGCCGATGGGCGCTACGCCCATCTGTGGCATATCCAGCAACTGGAGGCGCAGAGTAAAAGCAAGCAAGGAAGCGGATAGAGTATTCATAAGCTACAGAAAATCCATGCGCAACAAAATCAATCTGACCGGTCCGATCTATGCCTCACGGTTGCTGACGCTCCTGTGTCTCCCTGCGGGGCAGAACCCGAACCACCCCGAACCCCTGAATTGTCCTTGCATTCCCACGCTGGGCATGGGCACGGGCGAATATTGCGTGACGAAAAGGATCCGCATGCTGGCGCCAAAGTGAAGGGAGCCCGAATAACAACCTACGGTTCTGAATCAATACCGGGGTGTATTCTTGTACCATGCCGGGTTTGCGCCCTGCCGGGCGCACAAACCAAAAATGGCCCATCCAGAGCGGAGGGGCCATTTTTGCGTATAATAAAATCGTTATCGCCTGTCAACCTGGCGAAATCATCCTTCTCTTCTACGCCGAATGACAAAAGCTAAACCTACCAAGCCACCACTGAGGAGAAGAAAGGTGGAGGGTTCGGGAACGGGGGTCACGATGACCGTGCCGTTTTTTTCAACGACACTGCCACTTGAATCAAACTCAAGCCCGGTGCCGCTGTAACCGTCGTTAGCATTGCAAACGTCGATGGTATTATGATCCAAGGTAACGGCGCCAGTGCTCGCCAGGGCTCTACCGCAAACGATTGTGGCGTCGGTGTTCAGGGTGATACTCGCGTCTGCAAGAATGTTTCCATAAAACGACGTGCCCGTGCCCAGGGTTGCAGAGCTACCGACATTCCAGAACAACCCGGCACCTGAGCCTGCGTCGACCACTTCCACGGTCGAATTAGACGAGGTGATCAGGGTGCTCGACATCTGGAACAACCAGAACGCATTGGCATCGCCCTGACCGTCGAGGGTGACTGTTCCCGCCAAATTAGTTGTCCCCGCCGGGACCGTATAGACCCCTGGAAGGATCGTTAGTCCAGTCAGATCACTGCCCAAGAGGGTGCCAGGGCCCAAGAGGCTCAGCTTTGTTCTCGTAGTGGTGAGATCAATCTGGGCCTGTCCTGCGAGCGCGTCTGTTTCGTGTACGAACTCCGATCCAGTAGTAAGAGCAGGCTGCCCATTGATGGTGATGTATTCCTGCCCCGTGATCGCAGTGCCTGGAGAGACACCCAGATTCCCGGTGAGGGTGGTCGCGCCGGTATTGGTGACCGTCGAAGCACCCAGAACCGCAAAGCTTGCCAAGTCAGAGCTCAGTATAGGCGAGGCCAATACCGGAACCGGACCCGAAAGGCACACGGCGAGAGCAACGACCCCCAACGTATACGAGGACAATTTTCCTACCAGCAACGCCGTTATCTTCTTCATTGTTTCCTCCTGATCTGTTTGTTTGGATCTTGAATTTACCTGAAAATCAAGTGATATTCATTATTTGCAATTTATGTGCCATCACGCCAAGTGTCTAATTTGAGTACATTTTCGTGTATATAACATTTACTGTATCAGGCAAGTGTAAAGGTTCTCGACAAGGGTTGGGAGGGAGGGATATGGGATCGGAACATGTGGTTCAATCTGAAGAAGGGCAAGCGCAAGAGCGCCAGAGCATTCTTTAAGCGTGTTTATTTTCTGATGCCTGTCGCCGCACCTTAGGCCGGCGGATTCTGTGATGATTCAGCTACGCCATGCATATTTGGCTTGCCAAAGTCGGGGCGGACCGTTGTGCCTGCGCTTGTTCGAACCAACCACCCCTAACCCCCAAATTGTCTGTAGATACTCTGTATAGACGCAAGTATTTTTACCTCGTTCCCACTGTCCTCAGGGGGAATGCATACCGTGTGGTGGTGTGCTGCACCGTGTGGTGACGGATGCACGCTCGCGGGCGCACCGGTGCGCACCTACGCGAGATGTGGGGCGGTTGGGGGTAAAACCTTCGCCGTCGGTGGGTTTACACCTGTAGGGGCAATTCATGAATTGCCCTTGTTCACACCTCCACCATACGTAGACCGGGCGATTCGTGAATCGCCTACCCTTCCTGCGGGCATGTATTCCCACGCAGGGCGGGGAGGGGGGGGACCGCCAAACACAAAAAGGCGACCTGACGGTCGCCTTTTTGTGTCTTAACTGTTGTTGTATTATCTCTACCCCAGAGTCGGTACCACTTGGGCAATCTTGCCCAGAATACTGCGCTGTTGCTTGAGGCTTGCATCTCTGGCGGCTTCAAGCGCCAGGGTGAGCTCCGTGATATCTTCCTGGGTTTCCGGTTCCAGCGCGTGATAAAAGATTCCGGCGCTTCTGGCTTTGCGCAAAAAGGTGATGGAGTCGGTATCAGCGAGCAGGATGATTTTAACCTTTTTATTTACCTGCTTGAACAGGCTGATAAGCTCCAAGGTGTCGCTGCCGCTGAATTGATGCCCTAAAAGCATCACTGGAACTTTGTGCTCGCGCAGGGCATGTACGACCTGGGTGATGTCGGTAGCGATGTCGCTGTTGCACTCTGCAGAATGGACTATGCGCTGCAGGGTGGCGCTGTCGGTGCGGTTATGAGCTATGATGGTGGTGACCATGGCGGTTCCTCCTGTTTTTCCTGCAGCATCAGGGGGTTACTTCTTGATGTTTACTGTTGCGTGCTGGGTTTCTTTGACGCTGCTGGTGCTCTTTACCACCCCGAGGATAACCAGCAGGGCAGGGAGAAGTTGGGCTACGACGATCAGGGCACAGAAGCCCAGAAACGTCCAGACCAGAATGCCGCTGTGATCGGCGCGTCCGGCGGTGCTGGCGGCAAAGCTGGTGCCATTTAAAAGAAGCAGGGTAGCAATAGTTGTAGTTATCTTTTTAAGCATGGCTTATATCCTTTCAGTCTGATTGTGTTGAGCTCTGATTCTGGTTTCAGGCCCAGCCCAGAGCCATTTATTAAGGCCCTGGGCGGGGGATACTGTTATTAATTCTTCAGGCGTTGTCGGCAACCTTTTCTTTGCTGCCTGCGACCCCTTTGACGATGCCGAGCAGCATCAAGGTTGCAGGTACCAGTTGCGCTACTACTATCAGGG
>Ga0265295_1001484_pt1 | contig 41055 bp, 32 predicted proteins | sample Munlansysbiofilm_FD_192503 | JGI IMG/M metagenome (GOLD analysis project Ga0265295, IMG submission 192503) | Leachate microbial communities from a municipal landfill in Southern Ontario, Canada - Methane capture system biofilm | ecosystem: Engineered > Solid waste > Landfill > Unclassified ... | reverse complement strand
GAAAGAATTGCGGAGCGGGGAGTGAGGTTATCCTGGGTGTCACCTGATGACGAAGGGTTTTTGGACTGATCAGTTAGCCTTATGATTTCGGTAAAATCGGAGAGAAAAAATGGGTGGACAAGGCAGTGGCCGGCAGTGGTTCTGCGGAGCCAGGAGGACAACAGAGGATCATCATGCCCTCGATGTTCGGAAGTTGCAGCGGGATGGCGTCTTGGCGCCGGGGTACACATGCAACTGGGTCTGGTCGATCAACAACAGGGAGGTCGCCTCCATCGGTATCCGATCGACCGGTACGTCGGTTATCCTTTCCTATCGAAGCAGGCGGGGAGGGGGAGAATGGCAGGGCGTGGAATGCCCGGTGACCATTGAATGGACACCTTGTCATTACGGTGGTCAACGTGCCTGGTTCCGCTGTCCGGTATCGGGTTGTGGCCGCCGGGTGGCAATCCTGTACTCGGGCGGGGTATTCGCCTGCCGGCATTGTTGCGATCTGGCCTATGAAAGTCAGCGAGAGAGCGAACCGGACAGAATTGCTCGCAAAGCGGACAAAATACGCCGAAGGTTAGGCTGGAAGCCGGGGATATTGAATGGAAACGGTTGGAAACCAAAAGGGATGCGGTGGCAGACCTTTGACAGGCTGCGCGCCGAACACGACGTCATTGTCAGCACAGCTCTGGAGGGGATTGCCAGGAAATGGAGGCTCTTGGGGTGGTAAATCTGTTTCGCAAAATGGGGAGTCGAGAACGCTCCTTCACCGTGCTCCTACTGCCCGCCTGATTGGCACAATCTTGTCCGCCTTTCCTTCTCTGAGCTGGTCGAGGTAATTCGCCCACTCCTGCATCATCTTGCGACGTTCGGGCAAATGGGTCGTACGATTGTATGCCCGGCCAAGGGGATCTCGGACGGCATGGGCAAGCTGGTGTTCGATGATCTCCGGGCGGACGTGGAGAACTTCGTCGAGAATGGTTCGGGCCATTGCCCGGAACCCATGGCCGGTCATCTCTGTTTTGGTGTCGTAGCCGAGGCGCCGCAATGCCGCGTTGACGGTGTTGTTGGACATTGGCCTGGTGGCCGTTCGCGTTGACGGAAAAACATACCTGCCTGATCCGGTCAAAGCGTGAAGGTCTTGCAGGATTGATACCGCCTGCCGAGACAGAGGAACGAGGTGAAATTCCCCTTTGCGCCTGATTTTTTCTGTTGTCCTCAATTTCAGCCGTTCCACCGGAACATTCCATTCGGCCTGATCAAGGTCAAACTCTGCCCATTCCGCTTGTCTTAGCTCGCCTGGGCGCAGGAAAAAGAGCGGTGCGAGCTTCAGGGCGCAGACAGTTGGAAATACACCCCTGTAGCCGTCAATTGCCCGCAAGAGTGCACCCACCTGTTCGGGGTCGGTAATCGCCGCGTAATGTTGTTTTTGATAGGGTGGAAGAGCGCCGCGAAGGTCGGGCGTGGGGTCGCGGTCGGCCCGGCCGGTAGCGATGGCATAACGGAAGACCTGGCCGCAGTTCTGTTTTGCCCGGTGGGCGGTATCGAGGGTGCCTTTGTCTTCGAGCCGTCTCAAACAGGCAAGGAGTTCAGGCGGCGTGATGGAGCGGACGGGTTTGTCGCCGATCCATGGAAAAATGTAGAGTTCTAGCCGGCGGATGATTTTGTCAGCATGGCTGGGTGCCCAGTTGGAAGAGTGTCTGTTGTGCCACTCTCGGGCGATAACCTCGAAGGTTTCTGATTCTTCGGTTTCCGCGGCCTTCTGGGCTTTCTTGGTCGCAGTCGGGTCGATGCCCTTGTCAAGAAGCGAACGGGCATCGGTACGCCTCTGGCGCGCCTCGGTCAGGGTAGTTTGGGGGTATGTGCCGAGGGTGAGGAGTTTCTCGGTACCCCCAAACCGATATTTCAGGCGCCAAAGCTTGCCGCCGGTGGGTGTGACCAGGAGGAAGAGGCCGCCACCATCGAACAGCTTGAGAGGTTTTGTCGAAGGCTTGGTGGCTTTGACTTTGATGTCCGTTAACGGAACAATTTTCTTCGGCATTACGAGGTCCTCCATGCTTTTGGGGGTATCACCCATGGGGGTATACCTGCGTACCCCCAAACATACCCCCAAACTTCATGGATTTTATCGTATATCTCCGGATGCCATAGGACAACAAAAAACCCGCTTTCCTTGTGGGGAAGCGGGTTTAGTGAACGGCCTGGGAAGCCGTTGGACTGACTTTTGGTGGAGCTAACCGGGATCGAACCGGTGACCTCTTGAATGCCATTCAAGCGCTCTCCCAGCTGAGCTATAGCCCCTGAATTTTTCAGGGAGTCAGATACCATGCCTGTCCGGGCGCTGTCAAGGGTTTCTCAAATCTTTTTCCCGGAACCACCATAGACATTGCCAAGCAGGGGCGTGCTTGGTAAGTTACCCCGCTGGCTCTACGAACATTTTGTTTTTTCCGCGCCGTCACCGCCTCCCGGACGGATACCGTCCGCCGCTCACGGCCGCGAATACCATACCGACAGGTGATCCTGGCATGTTTTCCCCGTTGAATTTTCTCTTTGGCTGGATGTCCAACGACCTGGCGATCGATCTCGGCACCGCCAACACGGTCCTCTATGTGAAAGGTAAGGGTATTGTCCTGCGCGAGCCCTCGGTGGTGGCGGTGCGCAAGGACAGCCGTGGCAGCCGGGTATTGGCCGTGGGCAAGGAGGCCAAGGAAATGCTGGGGCGCACCCCCGGCAACATCGTCGCCATCCGGCCCATGAAGGACGGCGTGATCGCCGATTTCGAGGTGACCGAGGCGATGCTGCGCTATTTCATCAACAAGGTGCACAACCGCCGCACCCTGGTGCATCCCCGGATCATCATCTCGGTGCCGTCCGGCATCACCCAGGTGGAGAAGCGGGCCGTGCGCGAGACGGCCGAATCGGCCGGCGCGCGCGAGGTTTACCTGATCGAGGAGCCCATGGCCGCGGCCATCGGCGCCGACCTGCCGATCACCGAACCCACCGCCAACATGATCGTCGATATCGGCGGCGGCACCACCGAGGTGGCGGTCATCTCCCTGGCCGGCATCGTCTACGCCAAGTCGGTGCGGGTGGCGGGCGACAAGATGGACGACAGCATTCTTCAGTACATCAAGCGCAAACACAACCTGGCCATCGGCGAGCGGACCGCGGAGGAGATCAAGACCACCCTCGGCAACGTCCTGCCGGAAGAGCCCTACCAGACCATGGACATCAAGGGCCGCGACCTGGTGTCCGGCATCCCCAAGACCCTGACCATCACCTCCAAGGAGATCCAGTCGGCCATTTCCGAACAGGTGGACGTGATCGTCGATGCGGTGCGGGTGGCGCTGGAACAGACCCCGCCGGAGTTGTCGGCGGACATCGTCGACCAGGGTATCGTCCTCACCGGCGGCGGCGCCCTGCTGAAGAATCTCGACACGCTCCTGAAACGGGAGACCGGCATGCCGATCATCGTCGCCGACGATCCCCTCTCTTCGGTGGTGCTCGGCTCCGGCCGGGCCCTCGACAATCTCGAGATCCTGCGGGAGATCGCCATCGATTAACCGCCGCCGTCCGGGACAGGCGGCGTGTGGTCGCGCCGGCTTTTCCCCCGGACGGACCCAGCGGGTGCTGTTCCCGTCGTCTCCATGAGAAAAAAGCTCACCAGAAAAAAAAGCGACCGGTACCGGTTGTTCCGTATTGTCTTCCTCGCCGGCCTGCTGCTGACCCTGACCCTCATCTTTCTTGTTTCCACCCTTGGCAGTCAGCGGTTCGGCGCCCTGCACCGGATGGTGATCGAGACGGTGGGGCCGGTGCAAAAGCTGTTCGCCACCGGCGCCGCCGCCATCGGCACGTTCAAGAGCGAGTACCTCAACATCCTCCAGGACGTGATCAAGGTCCGCGAGGAAAACAAACGGCTGCTCACGCAACTGCAGGAAACCGAGGCCACCCTCAACCGGGCCCGCGAGGCCATGGCCACCAACGCCAGCCTGCGCCGTCTGCTGGAGTTCAAAAACAATCTCGCCCGGCCGATGGTGGGGGCCATGGTCATCGGCAAGGACCCGTCCACCTGGTTCCAGTCGGTGATCATCGACCAGGGCTCCAACCGGGGCATCGTCAAGGGCAACGCGGTGGTCAACAGCGACGGCGTGGTCGGCCAGATTTTCACCGCCTCGCCCAACTACTCCAAGGTGCTGCTCGCCATCGCGCCGTCCAGCGCCATCGACGTGATGCTGCAGAAGTCCCGGGTGCGCGGCATGCTCAAGGGCAACGGCACCCTGACCTACCGGCTCGAGTACATTCTCAAGACCGTGGAGGTGGCGGAGGGGGAACACGTGGTCACCGCAGGCTACGGCGGGGTGTTTCCCACCGGCGTGCCGGTCGGAGTGGTGTCCAGGATCGTCCGCAAACCGCGGGGCATGTTCCACGAGATCGAGGTGACTCCGGCGGTGGACTACCAGACCCTCGAACACCTGATGGTCATCGAGCGGCAGGATGTTTCCGAACTCAAGCAGGTGGAGCAGCCATGAATCGGGCCAAGGCGGATTCCGGCCGTGGCGGCGATCCGGTCCGGGCGCGGCAACGGCCGGGCGGGCGGTCGCCGGGGAGCACGGGGCATGGTGGTCGTTAGCTTCATCCTGCTTGGCGTGCTGCTGGTGATCGTGCAGACCACCCTGTGCATGCCCACCCCGGTGTGGTGGCTGGCGCCCGACTTCTCCTACGTGCTGGTCGGCTATCTGGCCTACCGGCTCGACCTGGTGCGCAGCGTGATCATCCTCTTTCCGCTGGGCTGCACCCTGGATGTCCTGTCCGGCACGGTGCTCGGCCTGCATTCGCTGCTCTGCTTCGGCGGGTATTTTCTGCTCAGGTTCATCTCCAGCAAGCTGCCGGTGCTCGAGTCGCTCTACCAGATTCCACTGGTCGCCACCAGTTTCCTGGCCGTCAACTGGTGCGCCCATGTCGTCATTACCGCCGTAGACGAGGAACTGCTGCTGCCCTGGTCCTGGTGGCGTATGCTGGTCCGCGCGTTGCTGGTGGCCCTCTTTGCCCTGCCGCTGTTCCGCCTGTTCGATGCGGTCCGCAAATTCACTCAGCGCAGCATCCTGCCCTGGAACCGGCTGCACCTGCGCACCGACAACCGCCGCCGGCGCCAGGGCTGACGCCCCTGGGACAACGGGAAGGGTTGTGGGTTTCTTCAAGCTGTTCGCCACGAGCATGAAAAACATACCGAAACAGAACCGGCGCCGTCCGCAGCCGCTGCTCGATGCCGAGCGGAAAAAGGATCCGGGCGTCACCAAGCTGACGCCGCGGGACGAAAGCGACCTCAACGGGTACCGCAAGAAGGCCCTGTCTTCGCTGTTCCTGCTCATTTTCTTTTTTGCCGTGATCGTCACCCGCCTCTGGTTTCTGCAGATCAACAAGGGGGAATATTACAGCGAACTGGCCGATTCCAACCGGGTCCGCTACCAGGAGATCGCCGCCCCGCGCGGCAACATCTACGACCGCCGCGGCCGCGAGATCGTCACCAACCGCCCCAGCTTCAACGTGGTCTGGCTGCGCGAGAGCAACCGGGTCGACCAGGACTGGCTGAAAAATCTGAATAAAATCATTGATCAGGACCCCTCGGAGCTGCTCGAGAAGATCAGGAAGATGTCCGGTGAGCCCGGCCACATCCCGGTCCGCCTGGCCGAGGACGTGAGCTGGGACCTGGTCGCCCGGATCGAGAACAACCGCATGTACCTGCCCGAGATCAAGATCGAGGTGGTGCCGCTGCGGGTCTATCACCACGGTAACCTGGCCTCGCACCTCATCGGCTACCTCGGGGAGATCAGCAAGACCGAACTGGACGCGGCCGACAAGGAGCTGTACCGGGGCGGGGACATGATCGGCAAGATGGGGTTGGAGCGGCTGCGCGAGAGCGACCTGCGCGGCGAAAAGGGCCGTGACTACATGGAGGTCAACGCGCTCGGCTTCGAGCAGAAGAACCTCAAGGGGGTGGAACCGCTTCCCGGCAGGGATCTGCATCTGACCCTGGATGTGGAGTTGCAGAAGATTGCCGAGGAGGCCATGGCCGCCGAGAACTACGCCGGTGCGGTGGTCGCCATGGAGGCCCAGACCGGCCGCCTGCTCGTGCTGGCGAGCGCGCCCACCCTGCACCTGGAGGAGTTTGTCGGCGGCATCTCCCAGAAGGCCTGGCAGGGCATGCTCGACAACCCCCTGCATCCCCTGGTCAACAAGCTGGTGCAGGGACAGTACCCGCCGGGTTCCACCTATAAACCGGTCACCGCCTTTGCCGGCCTGGCCGAGGGGGTGATCACCGCGGACACCACCTTCTACTGTCCGGGGTCCTACCGGTTCGGCAACCGCACCTACCGCTGCTGGAAGCGCGGCGGACACGGCACGGTGAGCCTGCGGCGGGCCGTGGCCGAATCCTGCGACGTCTACTTCTACCAGGTGGGGCAGCGGCTCGGGGTGGATCGGCTGGCCCGCTACGCCAGGATGTTCGGGCTGGGCGAAAAATCCGGGGTGGAGATGGAGCACGAGAAATCGGGCCTCATCCCCACCGCGGCATGGAAAAAGAGCAAGCGCGGCCAGGCCTGGCAGGAGGGCGAGACCCTGTCCATCGCCATTGGCCAGGGCTACGATCTTGCCACGCCCCTGCAGATCGCCGAGATGACGGCGGTGATCGCCAATGGCGGCACCCTCTACAAGCCGTCGGTCATCGAAAAGGTCGTGGACCCGGACGGCCGGGTGACCCACTCGTTCACCCCGGAGGTGCTGAGCCGCATCTCCGGCCAGGGCCGGAGCCTGAAACTGGTGCGCGAGGGCATGGTCGATGCGGTCAACAGCCGCCGGGGCACCGGCCGGGAGGCGCAGATCGACGCCCACGGGATTCTGGTCGGCGGCAAGACCGGTACCGCCCAGGTGGTACGCCTGGCGGTGTACAAGCATTTGAAGGAAAAGGATATCCCCTACCAGTACCGGGACCACGCCTGGTTCACCTGCTTCGCCCCGGCGGTGAACCCGGAGATCGTGGTCACTGTCCTGGTCGAGCACGGCCTGCACGGCGGCTCGGCCTCCGCGCCCATTGCCGCCAGGATTCTCAACCGGTATTTCGAGGACCGGATGAAGGAGCAGCAGAAATTATGGGACGGGGAGCAACCCGGCGCGCAACTCCCGACCGGCAGGGTGGTGCTCGACGGGCAGATGATCGAGGAAGCCGACGCGCCCGAAGACGATGCGGACGCGGCCAACGGCGAGGCCGGTGTGCCCCCCGCACCGCAACCGGACGAATCCGTGAACGGACCGCTATGATGCAATTCGACCGACGACTGCTGCAGCATTTCGACTGGGTGATGCTGCTCATGCTGCTCCTGGTGAGCGGCATGGCGCTTATGAACCTGTACAGTTCCACCTACAGCGCCGACACCGGCGCCTCGACCATTTTTTACAAGCAGCTGACCTTCTTCGCCGCCGGCATGGTCATGATCCTGCTGCTCATGACCCAGGAGTACCACCGGGCGGTCAAGGTCGGCTACGTGCTCTACGTGGTCATTCTGCTGCTGCTGCTCTACACCCTCTTTTTCGTCAAATCCATCGCCGGCGCCCAGCGCTGGATCAACCTCGGCTTTTTCAACCTGCAGCCCTCGGAGCCGGCCAAGCTGATCCTCATCCTGGTGCTGGCCCACACCTATGCCGCCACCGAGGTTCCGGGCGGCTACCGGCTGCGGGACCTGATCCGGCCCATCGCCCTCACGGCGATCCCCTTTGTCCTCATCCTGGTGCAGCCCGACCTCGGCACGGCGCTCATCTGTGCGATCATCTTCGTGTCCATGACCCTGTTCGTGCGGCTGCGCTGGGCGACGCTGGGTATCCTCGCCGGCGCCGGCCTCACCTGCGCGTTCGTCGGCTGGAAATTCCTGCTCAAGGATTACCAGCGCAAACGGATCGAAACCTTCCTCAATCCGGAAGGCGATCCCATGAACCACGGCTACCAGATCATGCAGTCCAAGATCGCGGTGGGCAGCGGTGAGATTTTCGGCAAAGGATTCATGGAGGGGACGCAGGGACACCTGCATTTTCTGCCGGAACGGCACACCGACTTCGCCTTTTCGGTGTGGGCGGAGGAGTGGGGTTTTGCCGGGGCGTTGTTCTTTCTGAGCTGCTACTTCTTCCTGCTCGTCTGGGGCATCAACATCGCCATGTCGGCCCGGGACAAGCTGGGCTCGATCCTCGCCTTTGGCTGCACCATGCTGATCTTCTGGCAGGCGGTGATCAACCTGTTCATGATCATGGGCTTCCTGCCCGTGGTCGGCGTGCCGCTGCCGCTGTTCAGTTACGGCGGTTCCTCGCTTCTGACCAACATGCTGGCCATCGGCGTGCTCATGAACGTGCGCATGCGCAGCTTTCCGCCGACCACCGCCGCGCCGTGAGCCCCGGCTTCAGCCGGCGCAGGCGTCCAGCACCAGTCGGCGCAGGGCGGCGATGAACTGCGGATCGTCGTTCAGGGCGCGGGTAACGGCAAAGCGCAGGCCCAACTCCTCGGCCATCTGCCGGTACTCGATGTCGATCTCGTACAGGGTCTCGACATGGTCGGACACGAACGACAGCGGTACCACCAGCAGGTTCTTGCCGCCGCGGGCCGCGGTCTCCCTGATCACCTCCGGGGTCGACGGCCCGAGCCACTCCACCGGGCCGCTGCGGCTCTGGTAACAGAGCCGGCCCTCTTTTCCGGTCACCTTTTCCACCGCGCGGAACGTCTGCTGCAGATGATCGACGTAGGGGTCGCCCTCGGTGATGAACTGCACCGGCAGGCTGTGGGCACTGTAGAGGAGTTCGACCGGTTCCCCGTCAAATCCCGCCAGACCCTCCTCGATGCGCCCCGCCAAACAGGCGACGTAGTCCGCTGCCGTCGGCCAGTCGTGAATTTCCCGCACCGGCAGGTCGAATCCGAGGCGGGCGTTGGCCCGGTGCAGGTCAGCGAGCGAGGAACCGGTGGTGGCGATGGAGTAGTGCGGGTAGAGCGGCAGGGCGATGAGCTCGCCTGCCCCGGCGGCGACCATCTCGCCGAGTACCCGGTCAGCGAAGGGATGCCAGTAGCGCATGCACGGGCGGGCCACGAAGTCGCCGTCCCCGGCCAGCGCGCCCTCGAGCGCCCGGGCCTGTTCCCGGGTCTTCTCCAGGATCGGCGAGCCGCCGCCGATACGGCGGTAGTTGGCCATGCTCTTGGGCGCCCGCCGCCAGGCGATGATGCGGGCGAGGATCGGCTGCAGCCAAGGCGGGCCGAGGCGGATGATCTGCCGGTCGGAGAACAGGTTGACGAGGAAGGGGCGAACGTCTTCAAGGCGTTGCGGGCCACCCAGATTGAGCAGCAGGATACCGGTTTTCTTCTGTGTTTTCATGGCGCCATTCTACCGGCGGGGTCGACGGGGCGCCAATAAATTGTGCGCCTTGGCCCTTGATTTCCGTTCGCAATCATGTCTATAGTAAAACCATGAGTACACAGTATTCCTTCGATTCCGGGCACTTTCCGCGTGCATCCGGCGTTCCTGCAACGCACCCACGACACCGTTCCCTGTCATCCCCCGGCCTTGTCCGTTTCCTGCCGCCCTGGCAGGAGCCGCGTGTCGTGGCCCTCAACCAGCGGCGTGGGGTCGCTGGCGTTTTCAACAGTGGAGGACTTCTATGGAGTTGAAAATCGAAGCCAAGAATCTCGACATCCGCAAGAGCTGGCAGGAGAAAATAGAGGAGGAGCGCAACAAACTGACCCGTCATTACGCCAGCCTGGTGCTGCACCTGCGCGTGACCATCGAAGCCACCCCCGGTTACAAGGAAGGGGGGCACGAAGTGCGCGTGGTGGCCACGGTGCCCAACGACACGGTGGTGGTCAAGCGGTGGGGCGAGAGCGTGCGGCCGCTCCTGGTCGAGGCCTTCGATGTGCTTGGCCTCCAGCTCAAGGAGATTGTCAAGAAGAAGCAGAACCACAAGAGCGCCAAGGTTCAGGGCGGAACGGCCGATGCCCGGATCAGCGGCATCGTCCGCAAGATCTTCCCCGAAGAGGCCTATGGGTTCATCGTCACCGACGACAAACTCGACGTGTTTTTCCATGCCAACGCCCTGCGCGATGTGGAGATGAACGATATCGCCGAGGGTGACGAGGTCCTGTTCGCCATGGAAGAGGGCGACAAGGGGCCCCAGGCCATCTGGGTCCGGGTGGGTCACGCCTGAGCCACCGGCCGGCGACCCGATGCCGGCCTGATACCAGTCAATATTGTTCTCCTGTCGACCCTGCCTGCGGGCAGGGTTTTTTGTTGCCCGCCTCCCGGAGGGTGCCGTTTTCACCGCCGGGACGGCCCCTGCGGCCGTTGCGGCGATGGTCGCGCGAAGCGGCAAGAAAACCCTTGGTCCGGCTGTCCAGCCGGTGTACTTATGGTCCGCACGCGTGCACCCGGACAACGGCGCCGTCCCGCCGCTTGCCGTCGTGTGCGCCCGCAGGCCGCCCCCGCCGCCCGACCAAAACCCGCGTCCGCTCCCGAGGAGACCCCATGCCCAGTCCCGAACTGTACCTGATCGACGGCAGCGCCTACATCTACCGCGCCTACCACGCCATCAGGCCGCTGTCCACCTCGCGCGGGCTGCCGACCCACGCGGTCTTCGGCTTTCTCAGCATCCTGCGGCGCCTGCTGCGCGAGCGCAGCCCCGAGTACCTGGCCGTGGCCTTCGACACCCGGGGGCCGGTCTTCCGCCACCGGCTCTACGACCAGTACAAGGCCAACCGGCCGCCCATGCCCGAGGATCTGGCCGTGCAGATCCCGTACATCCGCGAGAGTGTGGCGGCCCACCGGATCCTCGTGCTCGAGCACGACGACCAGGAGGCGGACGACCTGATCGCCTCGGTGACCGCCCGCATGACCGGCCAGGGGTGCCGGGTGGTGGTCGTGTCCGGCGACAAGGACCTGCTCCAGCTGGTCTCCACCGACGTCACCCTGTGGGACCCGATGAACGACCGGGTGATGGACGAGGCGGCGGTGACGGAGAAGTATGGCCTGCCGCCCGGTCAGCTGCTCGACTATTTCGCCCTCACCGGCGACAGCTCGGACAACATTCCCGGCGTGCCCGGCATTGGCCCGAAGTCGGCGCAGAAGTTCATCGGCGAGCATCATACGCTGGAAAACCTCTACCAGGCGGCCCCGGAGATGAAACCGGGCAAGGCGGTCCGCCAGCTGCTCGATCACCGCGAGCAGGCCTTTCTCTCCCGTGACCTGGTGCGCCTCAACCACAGTGCCGAGGTGCCCGACGAGATCGAGCGCTATCGCGTGCAGGAACCGGACATCGACCGGCTGCGCACCCTGTACACCGAGCTGGAGTTCCACTCGCTGCTCAAGGAGGATCTGCCCGCACCGCGCATCGACACCTCCCGCTTCCACCTGGTGCACGACACGGCCGGCCTGGACCGGCTGGCCGAACGGCTCGAGGGCATCGACCTCGTGGCCGTGGACACCGAGACCGATTCGCTCGACACCCTGAGCGCGCATCTGGTCGGGGTGAGCCTGTGTGTCGGTGACGGCGAGGCCTGGTACCTGCCCTGCGGTCACCGGGACGCGCAGGGTGGGCTGCTGGACGGTCAGCTGCGGCTCGACGACCTGGTCCGCGTCCTGCGGCCGGTGCTTGCCGACGGCCGCAGCACCAAGATCGGCCACAACCTCAAGTTCGACCTGGCGGTGCTGGCCGCGCCGCATAACGGCGGGATCGAGCTGGCCGGGCCGCTCTACGACACCATGGTCGGCGCCTGGCTGATCGACCCGGACCGGCGCACCTACAAGCTCGACGACCTGTGCAAGGAGGCCGGCCTGCGCATGACCAGCTTCGCCGAGGTGACCGGCGGCGACAAGCGAGCCGATGCCTTTGCCCGGGTGAGCCTGGAGGCGGCCGGGGACTACAGCTGCGAGGACGTGTACGGCGCCCTGCAGCTCTACCGCGGCCAGGCGGAGCAGCTCGCGGCCACCGGCCTGGACGGGCTGCTCGCCGAGGTCGAGGGGCCGCTCATCCCGGTGCTCGCGGCCATGGAGACGGCCGGCATCCTCGTGGACAGCGACCAGCTCGACAGCCTCTCCGAGGAGTTCGGTGAGCGTTTGCAGGCGTTCGAGGAAGAAATCTTCCGGGTCGCGGGCGAGCCGTTCAACATCAATTCGCCCCGCCAGCTCGGCGAGATCCTGTTCGAGAAGCTGCAGCTGCCGCGCGGCCGCAAGACCAAGACCGGCTGGTCCACGGACGTGCAGGTGCTGGAGAGCCTGAGCCTCACCCACGAACTGCCGGCCCTGGTGCTCCAGTACCGCAACCTGGCCAAGCTCAAATCGACCTACGTGGACCGGCTGGCCAGCCTGCGCAACCCGCACACCGGTCGGGTGCACACCTCGTTCAACCAGTGCGGCACGGCCACTGGCCGGCTCAGCTCGAGCAACCCCAACCTGCAAAACATCCCCATTCGCACCGAGGAGGGACGGCGCATCCGTTCCACCTTCATCGCCGCCGAGGGCTGCACTCTGCTGGCGGCCGACTATTCGCAGATCGACCTGCGCGTACTCGCCCACTACTCCCAGGACCGTGAGCTGACCGCCGCCTTCCACGCCGGCCAGGACATCCACCGGCGCACCGCGGCCGAGATTTTTTTCGTGAGCCCCGAGCTGGTCACCGCGGAGATGCGCCGGGTGGCCAAGACGATCAACTTCGGTATCATCTACGGCATGTCCAGCTTTGGCCTGTCCACCCAGCTGCACATCAGCCGCAAGGAGGCGCAGACCTTCATCGACCGCTACCTCGCCCATTTTTCCGGAATCAAGGAATTCATGGAATCCGTTGTCGGACAGGCGCGGACGGACGGTTTCGTGACCACCCTGCTGGGCCGCCGTCGCTACCTGGCCGACATCAACAGCACCAACCGGGTGCGCCGCGAGATGGCCGAACGCACCGCCATCAACACGCCCATCCAGGGCACTGCGGCGGACATCATCAAGCTGGCCATGCTGCACGTCCACCGCGAACTGCGCGCCCGGGGACTGCAGACCCGCATGCTCCTGCAGATCCACGACGAGCTGGTGTTCGAGGTGCCGCTGGCCGAACTGGAGACCGTGTCCGGGCTGGTGCGCACGCACATGGAGGCGGCCATGGCGTTGCGCGTGCCGCTGGTGGCCAACCTGCAACATGGTCAAAGTCTTGACAAGGAATGAGGACCGATCCTTGGCTCGGTCGGGGACCGTTCCTGAAAAGCGGAAAAACCGGCCGGATTCTTCCGCCAAAGCGGAAGACGGGCACTGGATTTCCGGTGGTGAACCACCGGTTTTCAACCTTTTTTCCGGCCTGGGCGGCGGTGATGCCCCTCTGAAAAAGGCCTGATTTTTGCAAAGAATTGGGCAAAGGACAGAGGAGGTACGACCATGAGCCCACGCGAAGCGATCCGTATCCTGATGTTGAGTCCCTTCTATTTCCGCTTGCGCCCGGTCGAGCGCTGGCAACTGGTGCGCGAGTACTGCCAGCGGTTCAACCTCGGCCGGCATGACCGCTGAGAACACCCCTGCCGCTGCCGGGGCTATGGCCGCCATGCCGGCCTCAGGCGACCGCCGCCGCCATCCGCGCTGTCCGGTCAAGGGCAGGGCGGTAGCCTTCTACGGCGGTTGCACCTGCGCCGTCCACGATGTCAGCTTCGCCGGCCTGGCACTCAACTGCATGGTCCTCGATCCGGAGCAGCGGGTGACCGCCGTGATCGATCTCTTTCTTGCCGACAGCGCCCTCTACCTGCCGCGCATGCCCATCCGCCTTGTCGCCGAGGCCCGCATCGCTCCGCTCTGCATGTTCAGCAGCCTGCGCGTCCGGCGGGTGGGATTGCAGTTCGGCCCCCTTGCCGTCGAACAGCGGCACGGACTCGACCAGTTCATCGCCGCCTGCCGCACCCCCAGCCCCTGATCGGTTGCCCGGGCGGGAGGTGTCGCCCCGCTCTGCCGCCTTCCCGGAGCCCAGCCACGGAGACCACCATGCGCCCGACCCTTGCCCTCCTTTTCCTGCTCACCGTCACCGGTCCGGCCCTGGCCACCGGGGAACGGACCGTCCCGGCCAGTGACCGCACGGCGATCGGCGTCACCATCTACAACCACGATCTGGCCCTGATCAAGGACCGCCGGGCCTTCGAACTGGAAAAGGGGGCGCACACCCTCGCCTTCCGTGAGGTGAGTGCGCGCATCCGTCCGGAAACCGTGCTGGTTCGGGCCGATGGTCTGCGGGTCCATGAACAGAATTTCGAGTATGACCTGCTCAGCCCCCAGGCCCTGCTGCGCAAATACGTGGGCCGGGAGGTGACCCTCATCGACCGGCATCCGACCACCGGCGAGGAAAAGGCCCGGCAGGTGCGGGTGCTCAGCGCCGGTGACGGCGTGGTGCTGCAGGCCGGCGACCGCATCGAGACCGAAATCAGCGGCCGGCTGGTCTACCCGGATGTGCCGGCCAACCTGCGTGACCGGCCCACCCTGACCATGGCGGTGGACAACGAACGTGCCGGGCGCCAGCAGGTGGAGGTCTCCTACCTGACCGGCGGCCTCTCCTGGCGGGCCGATTACGTGGCTGAACTGAACGATGACGACAGCCGTCTGGACCTGAACGGCTGGGTGACCCTGACCAACGAGAGCGGCGTCAGCTATCCGGATGCCCACCTGCAGCTGGTGGCCGGTGACGTGCACCGGGTCGAGGAGGCGTACGGGGTGCGCGGCGCCGTCCTCGGGAAGATGGCTGCTGCGGCGGCCGCTCCCGAGATGCGGGAGGAGTCCCTGTTCGAGTACCATCTCTACACCCTGGCCCGGCCGACCACCATCGCCGACAACCAGAAGAAGCAGGTGGCCCTGCTGCAGGCCGATAGCGTTGCCTGCCGCAAGGAGTACCTGCTCGATGGACGGTGGGGCGACGGGCGGGCCGGGTCCGGTGATGGCGGCCGGCGGGTGCCGGTGGGGGTGTGGGTGGAGGTGGCGAACGACCAAGGCTCCGGCCTCGGTCAGCCCCTGCCCGCAGGGATTGCGCGGGTGTACAAGAAGGATGCCGGCGGCCGGCTCCAGTTCATCGGTGAGGACCGGCTGGCCCACACCCCGGAGAACGAGGTCGTCCGCCTGCGCCTGGGCGATGCCTTTGATGTCACCGCGGAGCGGCGGCAGACCGAGTACCGCCGCCTCGATACCACCAGGGACGAACCGAAACAAAGCGAGAGCGCCTGGGCCATCACCGTGAAGAACGCCCGCCAGGAAGCGGTGATTGTGCGCGTGCGCGAGACCCTGCCCGGCGACTGGCAGATCCTCCAGGAGTCGGTCGCGCACACGAAGGCATCGGCCCACGCCGCTGTCTGGCAGGTTCCGGTGCCGGCCCGGGGATCGGCCGAGTTGACCTACCGGGTGCGGGTGCGCCCCTGAGACGGGGCAGTCCGTACCACCGGCCGGAACAGCAAACGGCCCGCGCCAGGTTTGGCGCGGGCCGTTTTTGCAGACGCGGCAGGGATGGTCTCAGGTCCGTTCGCCGAGCGGCACGAACTGGCGCGGTGGCGAGCCGATGTAGATCTGCCGGGGGCGGTAGATCTTGGTTTCCGGGTCCTCGCGCATCTCCCGCCACTGGGCGATCCACCCGGGCAGCCGACCGAGGGCGAACATCACGGTGAACATGTTGGTCGGGATGCCCAGGGCGCGGTAGATGATGCCCGAGTAGAAGTCGATGTTCGGGTAGAGGTTGCGGTCCACGAAGTAGGGGTCGTTGAGCACGATCTCCTCGAGGTTGAGGGCGATCTCGAGCAGCGGGTCCCTGACGTTGAGCAGGGACAGAATCTCGTCGCAGGCCTCCTTGATGATCGTGCCGCGTGGGTCGAAAGTCTTGTAGATGCGATGGCCGAACCCGGACAGGCGGAAGGGGTCGTTCCGGTCCTTGGCCTTGGCGATGTATTTCTTGTAGTCGTTGTTGTCCCGGTGGATGGCCTCGAGCATCTGGATGACCGCCTCGTTGGCGCCGCCGTGCAGGGGGCCCCACAGGGCGTTGATGCCGGCGGAGATGGAGGAGTAGAGGTTGCCGCCGGAACTGCCCACCAGGCGGACCGCCGAGGTCGAGCAGTTCTGCTCGTGGTCGGCGTGGAGGATGAGCAGCTTGTTGAGTACCGCCACCACCTCGGGCAGGACGATGTACGGCCGCACCGGCGTGTCGAACATCATGTTGAGGAAGTTGCCGCAGTAGGACAGGTCGTTGCGCGGGTAGACGAGCGGCTGGCCGATGGATTTCTTGTAGGAAAAGGCGGCGACGGTACGGATCTTGGAGATGAGCCGGCTGGCGGTCATGTCGATGTTTTCCAGCGGATCGTCGCTCATCTCCGGGTAGAAGTTGTGCAGGCTGTTGACCATCACCGACAGGATGGACATGGGCGAGGCGTTGGGCGGGAACTTGTCGAAGAAATGAATCATGTCCTCGTGGATGAGGGCATGCTGTTCGAGCAGGGTCCGGAAACTCTCCAGTTCCTCGCGGTTGGGCAGCTTGTTGTGCAGGAGCAGGTAGGCCACCTCGATGAACAGGCAGCGCGCGGCCAGGTCCTCGATGGCGTAGCCGCGGTACAGGAGCAGCCCCTTGTTGCCGTCCAGGTAGGTGATGGTGCTGCTGCAGGAGGCGGAGTTCTTGTAGCCGGTGTCGAACACGGTGTAGCCGGTGCTCTTCAGGAGGCCGCGGATGTCGATGGCCCGGTCGCCCTCCATCCCTTCGATGATCGGCAGCTGGTAGCTTCGCCCGTCGATGATCAGTTCCGCCGTACCGGATTGGTTGGTGTCAGGCATGCTGTGCGTTCCTTGTCGATGAGGGTGTGTGCCGGCGCGGATTCCGCCCCGGTGCGGGGTGCTGCGCGGTGTGCTGGTGCGGTCCGGGGCAGAGGAAAGGGGGTGCGCCGCAGCGGCTCTTCAGGTAGACTGAGCCGGCACCGGAGAGGGGGTGCCGGCCCGCGCGCAGCGGTGGCAGGATCGGCAACGCGATCCCCTCACTTACCGTATTTGATCGTTAAATTCAACAGCCTGTGTCGATCGCACAGCGCCCGAGCCGGGCGCGGGTCGAACCCCGGTGGCCGGCCGGCGACCGCAACCTGCGGTCATCAAAGAACAATCAGCAAGGAGCGAAACGGCCCGAAATGCGTGATGATCCGGACGAGAAAAGGCGGGAGATTCTTGCGGCCATGGACTATGCCGTGGCCGAGGCCGACCGGGCGGCGGCCGAGGATCTGCTTGAGATCTATCGGGAGGACCGGCTCGGCCTGACCCTGCTGCACGCCTTCTACAGCGGTCTGCCCGAGGCGCGCGAGGCCTGGGTGCGCGCGATCCGCCTGGTCAACCGGCACCGCGGCATCTTCCTGCTGCTGGCCGAAACCGCGGCGGAAAGCTACTTCTACCTGGTGTCCAGCGAGGGGGTCGAATTCCAGGGCAGCCTGCGCGACCGCTACCTCGCCGCCGAACTGCTCGATTTCTTCGGCTACGAGAGCGAGGAGGCCTTCGCCCAGGTCTGCGCCGGGGCCGGGGATCTGCCGGTCTACGAACCGCTCCGGCTCGATGCCGACATCTGTCCGGCCTGCCACGCGGTGGCCGGCGAGGTTCACGAACTGGGCTGTCCGGTGGAGATCTGCCCCTGGTGTGGCGGTCAACTCATCCATTGCGACTGCCGCTTCGAGCGGCTCGGTCTGGACGCGCTCACCTCGGAGGAGGATCTGCTCCGCTTCGAGGCCATGCTCGAGGAGCAGGGGCGGATTCCCTATTCCCGCGAACAGCGGCCCGCCTTTGCCGACGACGGCCCGCCGGTGATCTTCGACTGACGCCGAAGCTTCAGCGCACCCCGAGCCGGTGGTGCGCAAACAGGAAGGGCGCGCCATGTGGCGCGCCCTTCCTGTTTGCGGGTCCTGTGATTGCTATTTCCTGACCTTCTGGTTTTCCAGGTAGTGGAACAGGTCCGAATCCGCCGAGAGGATCAGCGAGGTGTTGTTGGTGATGATGTTGCGGTAGCTCTCCAGGCTCTTCTGGAAGGCGAAGAACTCGGCATGGCCCGAGTAGGCCTCGCCGTAGATTTTGGTCGCCTCGGCATCGGCCGCACCGCGCAGCTCGGTCGCCTCCCGCCTGGCCTTGGAGGTGATCTCCGCCAGTTCCCGGTCCACCCGGCCGAGGATCTCGGCCTTGCGGCCCTCGCCGGTGGAGCGCTTCTCGGCGGCGATCCGTTTGCGCTCGGAGATCATCCGGTCGTACACCTTGAGGCGGACCGACTCGATGTAGTTGACCCGGGTGAACATCACGTCCATGAGTTCGATGCCGTACTGGGGGGTGATCTTCGAGGCGGCCTCGAGCACCATCTGGCTGATCCTGTCGCGGCCGACCTTGGGCGGCACGATCATGTCGCGCGACTGCGCGCTGGCGGCCATGTAGTCCGGGGTCCAGTCGGAGCTGCGGATGATCTCGATCAGGTCGTTCTTGTTGATCAGGTCGCGCACCGTACCGTCGAGGATGTCACCCAGAAGGGTCAGGGCCCGCCGTTCGTTGCCCACAGCCTGGAGGAAGCGCAGCGGGTCGACGATGCGCCAGCGCGCCGTGTTGTCCATGTAGATGAAGGTCTTGTCGTTGGTCGGGATCTGGTTGGGGTCGCCGTCCCAGATAAGAATGCGCTTGTCAAAATACTGCACCTTCTGGATGACCGGCAGCTTGAACTTGAGTCCGGCGGCCATGATCGGCTGGCCCACCGGCCGGCCGAACTGGGTGATGACCGCCTGCTGGCCCTCGCGCAGCACGTAGAAACCGTCCCAGACGGCGACAGCGGCAACGGCGATGACGCCGATGAGAAGAATGCGGATTATATTGTTCATGCGTTCCTGTCGGTAGAATGAGGGGAAGAATCCGGCCGGCCGCGGGGGCTACTGCGCCGGGGTTTCCGCCGGCGGCGGGGCCGGCTCCCTGCGGGCCTTGCGGGAAAGGTCGAGCAAGGGCAGGATGTTCTGCTGGCTGCCGTCGACCACGTACACCTGGTCCACCTGGGGCAGGATCTCCTGCATCGCCTCCAGGTAGAGCCGCTGCCGGGTGACCTCCTCGGCCCCCTCGTATTCCTTGACGATGGCCTTGAACCGATTGGTTTCACCGTTGGCCCGGTTGATGCGCTCGACCGCGTAGCCGCGCGCTTCCTCGACGATCTGCTTGGCGCTGCCGCGCGCCTTGGGGATCACCCGGTTGTAGGTTTCCTCGGCCTCGTTGACCAGCCGCTTCATATCCTGATCGGCAATGTTGACCTCGTTGAAGGCCGGCTTCACCTGTTCAGGCGGGTTGATGTCAAGCAGCTGCAGGGTGAGCACGCTGACGCCGCTCTCCAGCCGGTCGAGCTGGGTCTGCAGCTCCTTGCGGGCGTCGGCCGCGAGGATCTCCCGGTTGCTGAGCACGTAGTCGAAGTCCATGTTGCCGACGATCCGTCGGGTCACCGTCTCCGAGGCGTCGCGGACGATCTGGGCGACGTCGCGCACCTTGTAGAGAAAGAGCACCGGATCGCTGACCTTGTACTGGACGATCCAGGCCACCTCGATCACATCCTTGTCGCCGGTGAGCATGAGCGCTTCCATGTCGAAGCCCTTGCGGTCGTAGGCGGTGCCGGCAGTCGCGCCCCGGGTGCGGAAGCCGAACTCCTCCTTGCGCACACTTTCCACATCCACCTTGGTCATCTCCTCCACGTAGGGAATCTTGAAGTGCAGGCCGGGCGTGGTGGTGCGGTGGAACTGGCCGAAGCGCAGGACCACGCCCACCTCGCCGGGTTTGATGGTGTAGAAGGCGCCGGCCGCCGCCTGCAGGACGATGAAGGCGGCCACGATGGCCACCACCTTGCCCGGGCCGCTGAACGGTCCGGTCGGTCGTTGCGGGGGCGGTTCACCCGGCGGGCCCTGGGGCGGTTCTTTCTCCCGGCCGGCGAAGGCGTCGCGGATTTTCTGGATGAGCGCAGCGAGCAGGTCTTCCGGCCCGCCGGGCTGTTTCTTCTTGCCCCAGGGAGGCTGTTCGTTCATGGGCATGCAGGGAACTCCGGGAGGTGAACGGATGGACGGGTCGGCGGATTCCGGTGTCTTTTCACGGGAAGGGCGCCGGACAACGGGTCAATTGTGCATTAAAGTAGGCACTCTGGCTGGCCGCGTCAAACAAGATCGGAAGGCAGCGGTTCGTTTCCGGCCGGGTGGGATCTCGTCCCGGGACAGGCGTACAGGGCAGCCGCACCCGGCCGGCGGGGACTCCGCTCGTGGCCGGGTGCGGTCAGAAGGGGTGAAGGTGACGGTGCGGAGCGCGTGGACGGCTCAGCGGTCGAGGTTCAATCCCCAGATCTCCGTGGCGTACTGGCGAATGGTGCGGTCGCTGGAGAACTTGCCCATGCGGGCCACGTTGAGGATGGAGCGCTGCAGCCAGGCGGCCCGGTTGGCGTAGGTCTCGCCGACCAGCCGCTGACAGTCGAGATAGGACTCGAGGTCCAGCAACTGCAGGTAGGGGTCGTTTTCGCTGAGCAGGTCGTCGACGATCGGCCGGAACAGTTCCCGGTCTCCGTTGCTGAAGGCACCGTGGGCGATGGCGTCGATGATGCCGCGCACCTCATCGTTGTTCTCGTAAACCTGCCAGGGTTTGCGCGACTTGCACTTCTTTTCGTAGGCCGCCTCCTCGGCGGTCATGCCGAAGATGAAGATGTTTTCCGATCCCACCTCCTCGCGGATCTCGATGTTGGCGCCGTCCAGGGTGCCGATGGTCAGGGCGCCGTTCAGGGCGAACTTCATGTTGCCGGTACCCGAGGCCTCGGTGCCCGCGGTGGAGATCTGTTCGGACAGATCGGCGGCCGGAATGATGCGCTCCGCTAGGGACACGCTGTAGTTGGGAATGAACGCCACCTTGAGGCGGTCGCCGATGCGCGGGTCATTGTTGACCACTGCGGCCACGTTGTTGATCAGCTTGATGATCAGTTTGGCGCGCATATAGGACGGGGCCGCCTTGCCGGCAAAGATGACCGTGCGCGGCACGAACGGCTCGTCCGGCCGGGTGAGCAGCCGCTGGTAGAAGTGGATGACGTGGAGCACGTTGAGCAACTGCCGCTTGTACTCGTGGATCCGTTTCACCTGGATGTCGAACAGGGTGTCCGGGTTCACGGTCAGCTCGCAGGTCTCTTCGATGATGGCGGCCAGTCGCTGTTTGTTGCGCAGTTTCACCTCCTGCCAGCGCTGGTGGAAGGCCGGGTCGTCGCTGTACGCCTCCAGGGCGCGGAGCCGGTCCAGGTCCACCGCCCAGTCGGAGCCGATTTTCTCATTGATCAGGCTGGCGAGATCGTCGTTGCACAGGAGCAGCCAGCGCCGGGGGGTGATGCCGTTGGTTTTGGAGTTGAGCCGGTCCGGATACATCTCGTGGAAGTTGCGGAACAGGTTGGTCTTGAGCAGCTCGGAGTGGAGGGCGGCGACACCGTTCACCGAGTGGCTGCCGATGATGGCCATGTTGGCCATGCGCACCCGCCGCACCGGCCCTTCGTCGATGAGCGACATCTCCTGGAGTTTTCGGGTGTTGCCCGGGTAGCGGTTGGCCACCTCCTCGAGGAAGCGCCGGTTGATCTCGTAGATGATCTCCAGGTGTCGGGGCAGCACCCGGCCGAGCATGTCCACCGGCCAGGTTTCCAGAGCCTCGGGCATGAGGGTGTGGTTGGTGTAGCCGAAGGTGCGCACGCACAAATCCCAGGACTGCTCCCAGCCCAATCCCTCGACATCGAGGAGGATGCGCATCAGTTCCGGAATGGCGATGGCCGGGTGGGTATCGTTGAGCTGTACCGCCACCTGGTTGGGGAGGTCCTCGAAGGTGGTGTTCTCCTTGCGGTAGCGGCGGAGGATGTCCTGGAAGGTGGCGCAGACGAAGAAGTACTGCTGTTTGAGGCGCAGTTCCTGGCCTTCGCTGATGTCGTCGCTCGGGTAGAGCACCTTGGAGATGGTCTCGCTCTTGACCTTGCTCTCCACGGCGTTGATGTAGTCGCCGGCGTTGAAACTGTGCAGGTCGAGTTCGCGCGAGGCCTTGGCCCGCCACAGGCGCATGTTGATCACGTGATCGTTGTTGAACCCCGGGACGAGCAGGTCGCAGGCCATGGCCATGACAATCTGGGTGTCGGTCCAGCGCGCGCGGTAGTGGCCGTTTTCGTCGGTGGTGGCGGTGACGTGGCCGTAGAACTGCACCGGGTACATGAACGAGGTCCGTTCGTACATCCACGGCGAGCCGAGCCGCAGCCAGCTGTCCGGTGTTTCGACCTGGTAGCCGTCGACGATCTTTTGGTTGAACAGGCCGAAGTCATAGAGAATGCCGTAGCCGTAGGCCGGGATCTTCATGGTGGCGATGGAGTCCATGAAGCAGGAGGCCAGCCGGCCGAGGCCGCCGTTGCCCAGGGCAGCGTCCTCCTCGCATTCCTGCAGGACCTCCAGGTCGTAGCCCAGTTGCTGCAGGGCCTGGGTGATTTCGTGCATCAGCCCCATGTTGACGATGGCATTGCCGAGCGAGCGGCCGACGAGGAATTCCAGGGACAGGTAGTAGACCCTTTTCATCTTCTCGGCGTAGAAGGTTTTCTGGGTCTTGATCCATTTTTCCATGAGCACGTCGCGCAGGGCATAGGACAGCGCCCGGTAGATGTCCTGGTCGCTGGCCCGGTCCGGGTCGCGGCCCTGGAAACTCACCAGGTGGTGCTGGATGCACTGTTTGAACTCCTCGACCCCCATGTCACGGAAGATGGAATAGTAGGCGTGGTTGCTGGTCGGGGCGGCGGTCTTGGTACTCATGGGCAAATCTCCGGTGAGGGTGGCGGCGGGGATGTTCACATACGGCGGTACTGTATCGTATAAATGCCTCTTGGGCAAATCAGGTTTGCGAGGTGAAAGGCGGGTGGGAACGGGGACGGACGGAAAGAGGAGGGCGGCGGGCGCGAGGATGGGGCGCATAAAAAGAAAACCCGCAGTCCGTGAGGACTGCGGGTGCTCTTTTAAAATGGTGCCGAAGAGAAGACTCGAACTTCCACTGGGGAACCCCAACTAGACCCTGAACCTAGCGCGTCTACCAATTCCGCCACTTCGGCACTGCGCGGGAGAATATGCTCGCCAGAGTGACCTTTGTCAAGTATTTCTTTTTTGGTCGGACGGGAAAGCGTCAGCCGGCCCCTCTTTCTTCCACGCCGGCCCGGCTTGCAGGCAGCGGCCAGCCGTGCGGTCAATCGGCGCGGTTCATGAACTGTTTGCGTGTTCACCTCAATTGGGGTACATATCCGCTCTTCGTACTGACGGCGGCCCGCCCGGCCCGGGTGCTGCCCAGCCGGCGCTGGCGCGACCCTGCAACAATCGGGTATCATGGATATTTATACAGACCCCGCAGACATCCCGGCACCCTTTGCCGCCGCACACGTGACCATCGGGAACTTCGACGGCATGCACCTGGGGCATCAGAAGCTTTTCGACCAGGTGGTCGCCCGGGCACGCCGGCAGGGCGGCACCAGCGTGGCCGTCACCTTTGATCCGCATCCGCTCAAAGTGCTCAGCCCCCGCGGTATCCGCCTGATTTCGACCACGCCGCAGAAGATCGAACTGATCGAGCGGGCCGGGGTCGACGTGCTGGTGATTGTCCCCTTCACCCTGGAAACCGCGGCCACCCCGGCCAGCGAGTTCGTCGACCGGCTGCTGCTCGGCCGGATCGGCATGAAGGACCTGGTGGTCGGCTACGATTACGCCATGGGCAGGGGGCGGCACGGCGACACGGCCTTTCTCGCCCGCCAGGGCGAGGAGAAGGGGTTCTCCGTGCTGGTGATGCCCGCCCACTACGAACAGGGCCAGCTGGTGTCCAGCACCCGCATTCGTGAGCTGGTGGCCGCCGGCAAGATGGGCGATGTCCGCCGCCTGCTCGGCCGGCCCTACCAGATCCGCGGCATCGTCCAGACCGGCCGCCAGCGGGGCGGCAAGCTGCTTGGCTTTCCCACCGCCAACCTGAGCCTGTCGGAAGAGGATCTCTGTCCCAAGACCGGGGTCTATGTCACCCAGGTGACCTGCGACGGCCGGCAGTACGGCGGTGTGTCGAACATCGGCTACAACCCCACCTTCGGCGACACCGGCCTGGTGGCGGAAACCCATATCTTCGACTTCAGCGCCGATATCTACGGACGGCCGCTGAAGATCAACCTGCTGCGTCACCTGCGCGGCGAGATCGCCTTTGCCGGGCCCGACCAGTTGATCGAGCAGATCCGCCGGGACATCGAGGTGGCGCACAAGGTGCTGGCCAAGGAGCGGAGGCGGCGCCTGATCGCCTACCAGGACAACCGGACCGGTCAGTGAACGGGGCGGCCGCCGGATTTTCTCCCGGGCGGCTTGCGTCACAGGTGAACGTGGCTATAGTTTAGCCACTTTTTTCCCGGTCCGCGGGCAGCTTTTCACGAACTTCACCCTACAGAAAGGATTCACGCATATGGCAGAAGCGCAGAAAACCACCGACCTGGCAACCGTCATCAACGAACTGGAAAAGGTGGTGCAGGAAAAACCGAGCAACGTCATGGCGCGCCACCATCTCGGCCTGATCTACCGCCAGGCGGGCCGCATCGACGAGGCCATCGCCCAGTTGGAGAAGGCCATCGAACTGGACAACCAGTCCATGGAGAGCATGATCAACCTCGGCGCGATCTTCTTCGACCGCGGCGACACCGATCGCGCCCTGGCGCTCAACAAGCAGGCCCTGGCCGTGTCCCCGACCATGGCCGAGGCCCACGTGAACATCGGTCTCATTCACCAGCACCGCAACGAGGTGGATGAGGCCATCGACTGCTACAACAAGGCCGTGCAGCTCGATCCCAAGCTGATCACTGCCTGGATCAACCTGACCAGCGCCTACACCATGGCCGAACAGGACGATCAGGCCGTGGACGCCGCCCGCCAGGCCGTCACCCTGGAGCCGGATTCGGCCATGGCGCGCAACAACCTGGCCGTGGCCCTGTATTTCCAGGGTACCTTTGCGGAGGCCCAGCGGCACATGGAAAAGGCCAGGGAACTGGGCTACAGTGTCGATCCGCGTTTTGCCGACGCGCTCAGGGCCAAGCTGGCGGACGCATGAGCGTCAAGGCCGAGGCGCAACTCACGCCCTGGTGTCCCTTCTGCGGCATGGACGTGGGTCGGCCGACCGAGGGGACGCAGCGCAAGATGCGCGAATTTCCCGCGGGGCGGTGTGAATGTGGCGCGGTGTATGTGAGCGAGGCCACCGGGCACAACATCGGCGCGGCCATGGTCGAGTGCCTGGTCAACGCCTGCGGCGACAACTGGGACCTGGCCTGGGAACTCGTGCCCGAGGATGATTACCTGACCGGCACCATCGAGAACTACGACGAGGTCACCCACCAGGTGGTGGCCAAACGCAACCTCGACGGCCGGGCGGTGCGCGGCGTGCTCTTTTTCGTTCGCCTGCATAAGGAAATGGCCGAGGTGGCGGAGCGGTTCGCGGCCAAGCAGGCCGCCGCCCTCGAGGGAGAGACGCCGGTCGCGGCCAGCGCCGAAAGCGGCGTACAACTGGAGCCGGCGCCCGATCCCAAGCGGGTGCGGCGGCGGGCGGACAAGCGGACCGTGGCGCAGATGGCGCAGGAAGGGGATATCGACGGCCTGGTGCGCCTCTGCCTGGACGACCATAAGGTGCTGCGTTTCCTGCAGCGGCTGCTGTACGATCCGGACCCGGCCTCCCGCTACCGGATCGCCTGGCTGCTCGGCCAGGTCAGCGGCCGGGTCGCCGGGCGCGAACCCGGCCCGGTGGCGGACCTGCTGCACCGCCTGTTCGAGGCCTGCGCCGACTCGGCCGCCACCTCCTGGGGCATGGTCGAGGCCATCGGCGCGATCATTGCGGCCCGACCTGACATCTACGGGGCCTTCACCCGCCACCTGTTCAACTACATGGGTGATCCGGGGACCCGCGAGGCCGTGCTCTGGGGCCTGGGCGAGATTGCCGCGGTCAAGCCGCAACTGGTCCGCCAGACCCCCTTTTATTCGCTGTTCCCGGTGCTTGGGCACAGCGATCCGGTGCTGCGCGGTCTGACCCTGCGCCTGCTCGGCCGAATCGGGGCCCGGGAGGCGGGGCTGCAGATGCTGTCCCTGCAGCACGATGCCAGCCCGATCACCATCTACGAACAGGGCCGACCGGTCGACACCACCGTGGCCGAACTCTATGCGGAGGCGGCCCGCATCATGCACAAGGAAAAGATTAATGGCGAGTGAGAACATTCAACCCCTGAGCAGTCTGCAACCCGTGACCGGGGAACCGGCCAACGAAGAGTTGGACCCGGCCCGCAAGGATTACCTCGAGGGCCGGAAACTCTACAGCCAGGGCGAGTACGCCCAGGCGGCCCTGGCCTTCCACAACGCCCTCAGGGGCTTCGAGGAGCAGGGTGACGAACAGGGCGTGGCCAATGCCGCCGACCGGTTGGGCGACGCCTGTCTTGCCCGGGAGGAGTACGCCATGGCCATAGCCAACTACCGGCGGGCGTTCGCTGTGTGCGAAAAAGAGGACGACAGCTTTTCCCAGCTCTCCCTCAATAAGAAGATGGCCGCTGCCTATCGGAAGCTCGGCGACCACGAGAAGGCGCTCGAACTCCTCTTCGACATACTCGAGCACTACCGGCTCACCAACAACCCGAAAGGGGCGGTGGAGATCCTGGTCGTCATCGCCGAAACCTACGCCGAGCAGGGTGACCGGGCACGGGCGGCGGACGCCTACCGCTCGGTGGCCTCCATTCACGCCCGGTTCAAACATTCCCGCCAGGCCGCGGAGTTCAACCAGCGAGCCGAGGCCCTGGAGCGGGAGGCGTAGGTGTTCACCGGGATCATTCAGGGACTGGGGACGCTGGTCGACAAGCGTTCCGCCGGTGGGGGAATGATCTTTGTGCTCGAGGCGGATTTCGAACTCACCGACCCGGAGGAGGGCGAGTCCATCGCGGTGAACGGGGCCTGTCTGACCGCACGCGATATCCGCGGCAGGCGGTTTGGCGTCGACGTTTCCCCGGAATCGCTCGCGCGGACCGGGCTTGGCCGCCTGCAGAGCGGCAGCCGGGTGAATCTCGAACGGGCCCTGCGCCTCTCCGACCGTCTGGGCGGCCACCTGGTCAGCGGCCATGTGGATGCCCAGGCCCGGGTGGAAGAGCGGCGCAGCACCGGTGATTTCACCCTGTTCACCTTTGCCCTCGACCCCGGCCTGACCAAGTATATCATCGAGAAAGGCTCGGTGGCCCTCGACGGGGTCAGCCTGACGGTGAACAGCTGCGAGCGCGGCCGCTTCGCCGTGTCGATCATTCCCCACACCCTGCAGGTGACCACCCTCGGCCGCCTCAAACCGGGCGACCAGGTCAACGTCGAGGTGGACATGATCGGCAAGTATGTGGAAAAGATGCTGGCGGAGAAACCGGCCGGAACAGCGGCCACCGGGCGGATCAACCCCGGTTTCCTCGCCGAGCACGGTTTTTTGTGAGCCGGCCGCCGGTGAGGCGCCGGGCTTTTTCTGTTCCGGGACACTGAACGGGGACGCGCCGCCGGCCGGCGACGCGTCCTGAAAAGAGGCATGGTATGGCAGTCAGTTCGATCGAAGAGGTGGTAGAGGACATCAAGGCCGGCAAGATGGTCATCCTGGTGGACGACGAGGACCGGGAAAACGAGGGCGACCTGTGCATGGCCGCGGAACTGGTCACCCCGGAGGCCATCAACTTCATGGCCACCCACGGTCGCGGCCTGATCTGCCTGGCCCTGAGCCCGGACATCGTCGAGCAGTTGGGGCTGCCGATGATGGTGAGCAACAACCAGTCGCCCTTCGGCACCGGCTTCACCGTCAGCATCGAAGCGCGCACCGGCGTGAGCACGGGCATCTCGGCCGCGGACCGGGCCCGCACCATCGAGGCGGCGGTTCACCCCAAGGCCACCCCGCGGGACATCATCAGCCCCGGCCACATCTTCCCGCTGCGCGCCCGCGGTGGCGGCGTGCTCGTGCGCACCGGCCAGACCGAGGGGTCGGTGGACCTGGCCCGCATCGCCGGACTGCGCACCGCCGGCATCATCTGCGAGATCATGAAGGATGACGGCACCATGGCACGCATGCCCGATCTCGAGGCGTTCGCCGCCGAGCACGGCCTGAAGATCGCCACCATCGCCGACCTTGTGGCCTACCGGCTGCGCAAGGACATGCTCGTCCGCCGCGCGGCCGAGGCCCGGCTGCCCACCTACCACGCCGGCGAGTTTCGCATGATCGCCTATCAGAACGATGTCGACCGCCAGGAGCACGTGGCCCTGGTCAAGGGCGAGATCCGCTCGGACGAGCCGGTGATGGTGCGCGTCCATTCCGAGTGCCTGACCGGCGACGTGTTCGGCTCGGCCCGCTGCGACTGCGGCTCGCAGCTGCACGCGGCCATGCGCATGGTCGAGCAGGAGGGCAGGGGGGTGGTGCTGTACATGCGCCAGGAGGGACGGGGCATCGGCCTGATCAACAAGCTCAGGGCCTATGAACTGCAGGACGTGGACGGTCTCGACACGGTGGAGGCCAACACCCGCCTCGGCTTCAAGCCCGACCTGCGCGATTACGGTATCGGCGCACAGATTCTGCGCGACCTGGGTGTGCGCAAGATGCGCCTGTTGACCAACAACCCGAAGAAGATCATAGGGTTGGAAGGCTACGGACTGGAGGTGGTCGACCGCTTGCCGATCGAGATCCCCGGTGAAGAGGAAAACCGCAAATATCTACGAACCAAACGGGACAAGATGGGGCACATCCTCGAGTTGTACGGCGAAATGCCGATGGGCTGCGTCACCAGGGACCCGTGAACCGAACAGGAATCGACATGGTGACATATCTGGAAGGGCATCTGCAGGGCAAGGGGCGGAAGATCGGCATCGTGGTCGCCCGCTTCAACTCCTTCATTTCGGAAAGACTGCTGGAGGGGGCGATCGACAGCCTGGTGCGTTCCGGGGTGGCGACCGAGGACATCGTTGTCGCCCGCGTGCCCGGAGCCTATGAAATACCCCTGGTCGCCCAGAGGATGGCCAGGTCGGGCCGGCACGAGGCAATCATCTGCCTGGGCGCGGTGATCCGCGGGGCCACGCCCCATTTCGACTACGTGGCCGGTGAGGTGGCCAAGGGCACGGCCCAGGTGATGCTCGATACCTCCATTCCGGTGCTGTTCGGGGTACTTACCACCGAAACCATCGAGCAGGCCATCGAGCGGGCCGGCACCAAGGCCGGCAACAAGGGCTCGGATGTGGCCATCGCCGCCCTGGAAATGATCAACCTGCTGGACGTGGTCGCCTGAGGGCGCTGCCAGCGAAGCAGCTCGGGGGAGCGGCGCCGGTGGCCGTCCGCCTCCGGCTGTTTTTCCGGGCGATGAATCACTATGGGATTACGACGCAAATCACGCGAACTGGCCTTGCAGTTCCTTTTCAGCCACGATTTCCAGGAACAGCCCGGTCTGCCTGCGGCCGTCGAAGCTGAACTGGAAGTGTTCTGCCAGACCTTCGATGTGAGCAAAAAGGCGCTGCCCTATGGGCGCCAGCTGATTCTCGGTATCGCCGGGCATGTGGCCGAGATCGACGCGCTCCTGGCCGAACATTCGCACAACTGGCGGGTGGAGCGCATGTCCCAGGTGGACCGCAATATCTTGCGCATCGCCGTCTACGAGATGGTGCACGTCGACGACGCCCCGGTGCAGGTGGTCATCAACGAGGCCCTCGAAATCGCCAAGCGCTATTCCATCGATGAGTCGGTGCCGTTCATCAACGGCATCCTCGACGCTGTCCAGTCCAGGACCGCCGGTTAGCCGCCGACCGGTCCTTTCCCTGCCGATCCGCCCGCCGGCCCGCGGTGCCTGCCCAAGGGCCGAACGATCCCTCCGAGCCGTTCCCGCCCCCGGGGTCTCCTGTCCCGCCCGGGGCCGTACTTTTGAAATTTGCCCCAAAATGGTGTAGAGGTAACCGCTCGTATCCGGTGTCCCCCGCTGCGATCCGCCCGTGCCGCCACCCGGACGACGCGGTGCTTGCGGGTGCGGGCACCGTTTCCTTGTCCTTTCCGGCCGTTGGTCCCAACCCGAACAAGGTTTTCCATGACGTCTGCCGAACCCAGACCCACCGGACGATGGCGGCAGGAGGTGCTCGCCCTGCTCCTGCTGTTTGTCGCCCTTTTCGTGCTGCTCAGTCTGTGCAGCTACCTTCTGCCGCTGATTCAGGACGAACCCGGCCTGCAGCGCCCCGACGCCAACTGGTGCGGTGCCCTGGGGTATTATACCGCCCATTACTTGCTTTCTTTTCTCGGCCTGATGGCCTTCCTGCCGGTCGGCATCCTGCTGTACGCCATGGTCAGTGCCCTGGTCCGCCGGCCGGAGGACCATCGGCTGCCTTTTCTGGTCGCCGGTCTCAGCGGGATCGCCATCAGTTCCTCCGGGTTGTTCGGGGCCTTTGACGAACTGCTGTTGCCTGCCGCCTATGTCCTGCCCGGTGGGCACCTGGGGGTGCTCGTCCACGGCCTGCTGAACGGTGTGCTCGGCCGCGCCGGTTCGGCCATGGTCATGGCCCTGCTGCTCATTTTTTCCCTGATGGCGGCGGTGCGGTTCTCGCCGCTCGGTTGGTTGGTCCGCAGGGGCCGGCGGAGCGGCGAACGACTGCGGTCTGCCCCGTCCGTCGATACGGCCGGGGAAGCGGAGGCGGCGCCACGGAAGGCGCGCGCCGCCCGCACCTCCCGTACGACGGCCGAACCGCGGGTACCGGCCGCGGTGGAACCGGTCACGGTGCCGGCGGTGCACGAACCACTGAAGAGTGCGGCGAGTCAGGAAACCGGCAGGCGCAAAACATCCCGCAAGAGCACCAGCCGATCCGCCTTTCAGTTGCCGCCCCTGAGCCTGCTGGACGAGAATGATGAGGGCGAAATCGAGCTGAGCCGCGAGCACTATTACGAGGTGAGCGAGATTCTCACCAGCAAACTGCAGGACTTCGGAGTCCAGGGCACGGTGGCGGGCATCTCGCCGGGTCCGGTGGTCACGACCTACGAATTTTCCCCTGCGCCCGGAGTGAAAATCAACAAGATCGTCACCCTGGCCGATGACCTGGCCATGGTCCTGAAGGTGGACCGGGTGCGCATCGTCGGCTCCATCCCCGGCAAGGCGGCCATCGGTATCGAGATCCCCAATCCGTTGCGGAAAACGGTTTTTCTGCGCGACATTCTCAGCAGTGCCGAATATCAGGATGCCCCGTCCATGCTCAGCCTGGCGCTCGGCTTCGACGTCATCGGCCGGCCGATGGTGGCGAATCTGGCCCGCATGCCCCACCTGCTCATCGCCGGCGCCACCGGAGCCGGCAAATCTGTGGCCATCAACGCCTTCATTGCCTCCATCCTGTTCAAGGCGGCGCCCGAGGATGTCCGCCTGCTGATGATCGACCCCAAGCGGATCGAACTCTCCGTGTACGACGACATCCCGCATCTGCTCCATCCCGTGGTCGTCGAGGCCAAGATGGCCTCGCGGGCACTGCTCTGGGCCGTGCGCGAGATGGAGCGGCGCTACCGTCTGCTCGAGGAGAGACGGGTCAAGTCCTTTGCCTCCTACAACGAGGTGGCGGAGGAGAAGATTCCCTACATTGTCATCATCGTCGACGAACTGGCCGACCTGATGATGGTCGCTTCCAAGGATGTGGAGACTTCCATCGCCAGGCTCGCCCAGATGGCCCGGGCCGCCGGCATGCACATCGTCCTGGCCACCCAGCGACCCTCCGTGGACGTGCTCACCGGCCTGATCAAGGCCAACTTCCCGACGCGTATCTCGTTCAAGGTTTCCTCCAAGGTTGATTCGCGCACCATCCTCGACGGGTCCGGCGCCGAACACCTGCTCGGCATGGGCGACATGCTCTTCCTTCCGCCCGGGGCCGCCAAACTGCAGCGGATCCACGGCGCCTTCATCTCCGAACAGGAAACCGAGCGGATCGTCACCTTCCTGAAGCAGCAGGGCACGGCTGAATACGATGACAGCGTACTCCAGGTGGTCGAGGAGGAAGCCGAGCCGGTTGACGAGGGCGGCGAGACCTACGACGAAAAATACGACGAGGCCGTGGCCCTGGTCACGGAAACCGGCCAGGCGTCCATCTCCATGGTGCAGCGCCGGCTGCGCATCGGCTACAACCGGGCGGCGCGGATGATCGAGATCATGGAAAAGGAAGGTATTGTCGGCCCGTCGGATGGGGCGCGGCCGCGGGAAGTCCTCGTGCGCTCCGGGTACGAGTGAGGCCCTCACCCCGGCTCTCTGATTTTTCAATGGAAAGTCAGGGTGTTGGTTTTGCCGCAAGCTGACGGGACGGGCTCGGGTGATGGCCCGCGGGTGGTATATATCCATAATTCTGATACTTTCGTTAAGTTTTCCTGTTTAGCCTTGTTTTGACGATTTTTCTTGACAGCGAACCGGGAAACAAATTAAAAGGATCAGGCGACCGGAAATGAGTGGCGGTTCATTTTTTGCCGATTGGTGAATCGTCATGAAAAATGTGTAAAACAAGCACGTTGCAGTTGATGGGCGCAGTGAAAAACGGATGGAGGCAGGTTGTTGTGCATCCTTGTTTTTCCTGAATCAAGAAGCAAGTGGCTCTTGGCCGTCCAGGTCGGGCGGTCAAAAAGGAAAATCCAAGTGAGGAGGTAGTTTAATGCCAAGTTACGTAGATCCTTCAAAGTGTGATGGTTGCAAGGGCGGCGATAAAACCGCCTGCATGTACATCTGCCCCAACGACCTGATGGTCCTCAACGTTGAGGCTATGAAGGCGTACAATCAGGAGCCCGATGCGTGCTGGGAATGCTACTCCTGCGTCAAGATCTGCCCGCAGGGTGCTATTTTCGTTCGCGGTTACGATGACTTCGTACCGCTGGGAGGCCAGGTGCATCCGATGCGCTCCTCCGACTCCATCATGTGGACCGTCAAGTTCCGCAACGGCAACATCAAGCGCTTCAAGTTCCCGATCCGCACCACCGCTGAAGGCGCAGCCAACGAGTATCCGGGTCAGAAGGGCGGCAGCCTGGACGACGAGTGCCTGCTGCTCGAGAGCAACCTGCCGGCGCCGACCAAATTGGCCTGAGCGGCAGTGGCAAATAGCCAGTTATTGAATGTTTCATTCTGAACAACCACTGAGGAGATAATAATATGGCATTACCGAATAAGCCGAAAGGCGAGCTTGCTGCCGTTGTCGATCCGGAAATCGTAGAGCATGAGTGCGATGTGCTGATCGTTGGCGGCGGTATGGCTGCATGCGGCGCGGCGTTCGAGATCAACAAGTGGGCCCCCGAGGGCATGAAAGTCATCCTGGTCGACAAGGCCTCCCTCGAGCGCTCCGGCGCCGTTGCCCAGGGTCTTTCCGCCATCAACACCTACATCGGCGAGAACGCCATCGAAGACTATGTCAAGATGGTCCGCAACGACCTGATGGGCGTTGTTCGCGAAGACCTGATCTATGACCTCGGTCGTCACGTTGACGAGTCGGTCAAGCTGTTCGAGGAGTGGGGTCTGCCGATCTGGAAGCGTGCCGACGACGGCAGCAACCTGGACGGTGCCAAGCCTGCCAAGACCCTGCGTGAAGGCGGTGTGCCGGTTCGTACCGGTAAGTGGCAGATCATGATCAACGGTGAGTCCTACAAGTGCATCGTTGCCGAGCCCGCCAAGAAGGCCCTGGGCGAGGCCAACGTGCATGAGCGCGTGTTCATCGTCAAGATGCTGCTTGACAAGAACAAAGAGAACACCATCGCCGGTGCCGTCGGTTTCTCCACCCGCGAGAACAAGGTGCATGTCTACAAGTGCAAGACCGCCCTGGTCGCCTGCGGCGGCGCGGTCAACATCTTCCGTCCCCGGTCCACCGGTGAGGGCAAGGGTCGCGCCTGGTACCCGGTATGGAACGCCGGTTCCACCTACACCATGTGTGCCCAGGTTGGTGCAACCCTGACCATGATGGAGAACCGCTTCACCCCGTCCCGTTTCAAGGATGGGTACGGTCCGGTCGGCGCCTGGTTCCTGCTGTTCAAGGCCAAGGTGCAGAACGGTCTGGGCGAGTTCTACGCCAACAGCCCGGATGCAAAGGGCGAGCTTGAGAAGTTCATGCCGTACGGCGCCTCCCCGGTCACCCCGACCTGCCTGCGTAACCACCTGATGCTCAACGAGTTGAAGGCCGGCCGCGGCCCGATCTACATGGCCACCGAGGTTGCTCTCAACGCCTTCCTGGATGCACAGCGTGCCGCCGGCAAGGACGAGAAGGAAGTCAAAAAGTTCTGGAAGCACCTCGAGTCCGAGGCATGGGAAGACTTCCTCGACATGTCCGTCGGCCAGGCCGGCCTGTGGGCAGGCATGAACATCGAGCCGGAGAAGGTTGGTTCCGAGATCATGCCGACCGAACCCTACATGCTGGGCTCCCACTCCGGTTGCTGCGGTATCTGGACCTCCGGCCCGAACGAGGACTGGGTACCCACCGTTGATGGCCCGCGTTCGCATCAGTACAAGTGGGGCTACAACCGCATGACCACGGTCAACGGTCTGTTCACCGCCGGTGACGGTGTTGGCGCCTCCGGTCACAAGTTCTCCTCCGGTTCGCATGCCGAGGGTCGTATCTGCGCCAAGCAGATGGTCAAGTACTGCCGTGACAACGCTGACTTCAAGCCGGAACTGGCTCAGACCGCCAAGGAACTGGCCGACGAAGTGTACGCACCGGTTCGTCTGTTCCATCAGTTCAAGGATGCCTCCACCGCGGTGGATGTCAACCCGAACTACGTCAAGCCGGCCGGCCTGATGATGCGTCTGATGAAGGCCACCGACGAGTACGGCGGTGGTGTTGCGACCTACTACATGACCTCCGGCAAGCTGCTCAACATCTGCCTCGACCTGCTCCGCCTCATGCGTGAGGATGCCGAGAAGATGGCTGCCGGCGACCTGCACGAACTGCTGCGCGCCTGGGAGAACTACCACCGCATCTGGTGTGTGGAGACCCACATCCGCCACATCGAGTTCAGGAAAGAGTCCCGCTACCCGGGCTTCTATTACCGGTCTGACTACCCGACCTGTGATGACGAGAACTGGAAGGTGTTCGTCAACTCCACCTTTGACCCCAAGACCAAAGAGTGGAAGTGCGAGAAGGTCAACTGTATCAACATCATCGAGACCACTCCTTGGCTCTGATGCCGCTGCGGCACTGACCGTCTGAAAAGAAATCTCCAGGCTCCTTTCGGGAGCCTGGAGATTTTTTGTATCCAGCTTTGATTTTGTTTGAGTTGATGCGAAAGATGAAGTAGTTTTTCTCATTTCGTTTCAATTGAACCAGAAATCACCTTTCATCAATACCAGCAGTTACGGAGGTTTTGGCATGAGTGACACTGCAGGCAATGGTGCGGTACTGGTTGTGGGCGGCGGTATCAGCGGTCTCACCGCTGCGCTCGAGGCTGCGGAAGTCGGCAATGACGTTTTTCTCGTCGAGAAAAACGCCTATTTCGGCGGCCGGGTAGCCCAGCTCAATCAGTATTTCCCCAAACTTTGTCCCCCGACATGCGGCCTTGAAATCAACTTCAAGCGCATCAAAGACAACCGCAAGATCAGAACCTACACCCTCACCACGGTCAAATCGATTTCCGGCGGACCTGGCAACTACGACGTCACCCTCGAAACCACGCCCCGGTACATCAATTCGAACTGCACCGCCTGCGGTGATTGCGCCCAGGCCTGCACCGACGAGATCGACGACGCCTTCAACTTCGGCATGCGCAAGATCAAGGCGGTTTATCTGCCCCATGAGATGGCCTTCCCGCGGCGCTACGTGCTTGCCAAGGAGGCCTGTTCAGCCGAATGTCTCAGCGCTGTCAAGGCTGCCTGCAAGTACAACGCGGTCGATCTTGACATGCAGCCCAAGACCTTTACGCTGAAGGTGAGTTCGATCATCTGGTCGACCGGCTGGAATCCCTACGATGCCAACAAGATCACCAATCTCAACTATGCCTCTTCGCCGGCGATCATCACCAACATGATGATGGAGCGGTTGGCTGCGGACAACGGCCCGACCAAGGGGAAAATCCTGCGCCCCGGCGACAACAAGGAGCCCACTTCCTTTGCCTTTGTCCAGTGCGCCGGCTCGCGTGACGAGAATCATCTCGAACACTGCTCGTACATTTGCTGCATGGCGACCTTCAAGCATATCTCCTACATCCGCTCGCAGTATCCGGACGCCAAGATCTACGTCTTCTACATCGATCTACGCACCCCGGGCAAGTACGAGCATTTCCGAGAGAAATATATGGCCGATGCCAACACCACCTTTATCAAGGGCAAGGTGGCGGACATCGTTGCCGAGCGTGACGGCGGTGTTACCGTGACCGCCGAAGACGCAGTTTCCGGCCGCAAGGTTCACCAGAAGGTTGACCTTTGCGTCCTTGCCACCGGCATGGAGCCTGCCCTCGGTGACCAGGGGCGGGCCCTGGGTGTCAAACTCGATGGCAATGGTTTCGCCGTCTCCGAGACGGAGAAAGGCATGTTTGCAGCGGGCTGCGCCAAGTCGGCCGTTGATGTGTACACCAGTGGACAGTCCTCCACTGCAGCTGCTCTCAAAGCAATCCAGATCGGTCGGTAGGAGGAAAGTCAATGAAGAAAGTATATGGTGCATATCTCTGTACTGGTTGTGGCATTGGCGAAGTCCTCGATGTGGATGGCCTGAAGGATGCGGCCTCCGATGCCGGCATCGACATGAAGGAGCACGCCTGTCTTTGCGGCGCCGATGGCCGCGCCTTCATCGAGAAGGACATCGCCGATAACGGCGTCAACACCATCGTTGTCTGTGCCTGTTCGCCCCGGGTCATGCAGAAGGAGTTCGATTTCGGCGAGCAGACCATCACCGTGCGCGGCAACCTGCGCGAGCATGTTGCCTGGACCGGCGGGCTGAAAGATGATGGCAGTGTTGATGATTTCCTCCAGGAAATGGGCACCGACTATGTGCGCATGGCCGTCACCCGGGCCCAGAAGACCGAACTGCCGGTGCCGTACAAGCTGGAGACCATCTGCAAGAAGATCCTGGTCATGGGCGGCGGAATCGCAGGCCTGACCGCTGCCAGGGAAGCGGCCGCGGCCGGCTACGAGGTGACCATCGTCGAGAAGGACGGTCAGTTGGGCGGCAAGGCGCTGGGGTGGCGCAAGATGTTCCCCACGGCCTATCCCTACTCCGAGCTCGAGGCCCCCAACATCGAGCAGATGGTTGCCGAGGTGCAGGCGAACAGCAGGATCACCGTCAAGACCGGGTGTGAAGTGGCCCGCATCGGTGGGAGCCCGGGCCAGTTCAACGTGACCCTGAAACCTGCGGGAACCAGCACGGAATGGGACGCACCGGCCAAGGTCACCGCCGATCAGCAGGACCTGATCAACAAGGGTGAGTTGGAAGACCCGAACAAGGGCATGAAGAAGTACACCTTGCTCAATCCGGAAGGTGAAATCTTCGGGGCAGTTGTGCTGGCCACCGGTTGGACGCCCGCCGATGTCTCTGAATACGACCACCTCGGTTACGGCAAGCTGACCAACGTGGTCACCAACGCCGAGTTCGAGAAGCTGGCCAAGAGCGGCAAGGTACCCGCACGGGTGGCCTTCGTCCAGAGCCCGGGCGGGAAAGACAACGACAAGGACTTTCCATACTGCAACTCGGTGACCTCCATGGTCGCCCTCAAGCAGGCGAATTACGTGATCGAGGACAACCCGGTCGACGGGCAGGCGTACGTGCTCTATCAGCACATGCGTACCCCGGGCAATGCCGAGTTCTTCTACAAGGGGATGCAGGCCAAGGACGGTGTGTTCATGACCAAGGGGGCGGTGACCAAGGTGTCCGCCGCCGGTTCGAACCTGGTGGTCGATGTCGAAAACACCCTGCTCGGCGAGGACCTGCAGCTCGAAGTGGACATGGTTGTCCTGGCTGCCGGTATGGTGCCGACCACTGTTGCCGACCCGGTCATCAACCTGGCTTATCGCCAGGGCCCGGCCTTCCTCGACCTGGACCTGTTCGACGGCTACGCCGATTCCCACTTCATCTGTTTCCCCTATGAGACCCGGCGGACAGGCGTCTACACCTGCGGTGGCGTGCGCAAGGCCGAGACCATGGAGGAAACCATCGATGACGCCACCGGCGCCGCCCTCAAGGCCATTCAGTGCATCGAGTCCGCCAACCGCGGTGTGTCCGTGCATCCCCGCTCCGGTGACCAGACCTATCCGGACTTCTTCTTCTCCCGCTGCACCCAGTGCAAACGGTGTACTGAGGAGTGTCCGTTCGGTGCGCTCGACGACGACGAGAAGGGCACGCCGCTGCCCAACCCGACCCGCTGTCGCCGCTGCGGCACCTGCATGGGCGCCTGCCCCGAGCGGATCATCAACTTCGCCGACTACAGCATCGATATGATCGGCTCCATGGTCAAGGCCATCGAAGTTCCGGACGACGACGAGGAGAAGTTGCGCATCGCCGTGTTTGTCTGCGAAAACGATGCGTATCCGGCCATCGACATGTCCGGTATGCATCGGAACAAGATCAATCGGCTGGTTCGTTTCATTCCCGTCCGGTGTCTCGGTTCGGTCAACATGGTCTGGATCAAGGACGCCATGTCCTCCGGTATGGACGGTGCCCTGCTCCTTGGCTGCAAGTACGGCGACGATTACCAGTGCCACTTTGTCAAGGGTTCGGAGATCGCTTCGCGGAGAATGGAAAACATCGGTGAGACCCTCGGGTCGCTTGGTCTTGAACCGGAACGGTGCGCAGTGCGCGAGATCGCCATCTCCGATTACGATAAGATCCCCGCGATCATCGATGAATTCGTGGAAGAAATCGTGGCCATGGGCCCCAATCCCTTCAAGGGCTTCTGATCGCAGCTATCCGGAGTTGTGTCCGTCCGTCCACCGGACGGGCGGACACAGGCTTCGCTGCCGCAGTCAGCACGGCCGGCGCGACATGGAGTTCATCATCATTCATGACAGGAGAAAACAATGTCTATGAACGTGCAACCCGATCTTGATTTTATCAAGGCGATGAAAGAGGCGGGCGGTGACACGCTGAAGCAGTGTTACCAGTGTGCGACCTGTTCCGTCGCCTGCCCCCTTTCCACCGATGACAAGCCCTTCCCGCGCAAGGAAATGATCCTGGCGCAGTGGGGTCTGAAAGACAAGCTGCTTTCCGACCCGAATATTTTTCTATGTCATCACTGCGGTGACTGCAGCGCCATGTGTCCGCGCGGTGCCAAACCCGGTGACGTGCTCAGCGCCATTCGCGCCTATGCCTACCGTTCGCTTGGTTGGCCCAAGGGATTGGCCGAGTTGTGCAGTTCGGTCAAGAACCTGCCCATCCTCATCGGTATCCCGGCAGTGGCCATTTTCATTCTCTGGCTCATCTCCGGCGGCATGCACATTCCCGCCGGTGAACAATTCGCCCGGGTCGGCTATACGCATTTCTTCGGCCATTGGGATTTCCGCTGGCTGTCGAAGAACGTCCTGTTCATAGACATCATCATGCTCACCGCGGTCGGTATTGCCATCACCTCGGTGTACAAGGGTATCTCCAAACTCTGGCAGGGAATGCAGGCCTCCGTGGGTGCGACCGAGGTGCCGTATCGTCCCTCCGTGCCCCAGTTCATCAAGATGTTCCTTTGGCCGGCGCTCAAAGAGATTCTCCAGCATGACCGGTTCAAAAAATGTACGGAGAACACAGATCGGATCAAGGGGCATCAGCCGTTGATGTACGCCTTCATCGGTCTGTTCATTGTCACTCTGTATTCCATGTTCACCCAGGATGTGATCGGCATTTTCATCCCTTCCATGCACGGTCCCATCTCCATGTGGAATCCGATCAAGGTGCTGGCCAACGTCTCTGCCGTGGCCATGATCGTCGGCCTCGGCATCCTCTGGATGAATCGGACCAAAATGGAGGCCTCCGGCAAGGCCGTCAACACCTTCTATGACTGGTTTATCATCTGGATCATGATGGGGGTCGGCGTGACCGGCCTGGCCGCCGAATTGCTGCGGCTTGTCGGCATCCCGTCGCTCGGCTATGTGGTCTACTACCTGCATCTCATTTCCGTGGCCATGCTCTTCCTGTACATGCCGTACACGAAATTCGCGCATTTGGTGTATCGGACCTTTGCCATGGCGTTCGAGCGGTATCGTGATTCGGCCTTCATCAAAAATCCGCTGAATCAGTAAGATCGTCTAACAGTCAGGCTTGAGAAAACCGGAAGCGCCTCGCTTCCGGTTTTTTTTTGAAATTTGGCGGTTAGGTGTACGAGAAAAACATTGATTTTTAAAAATCAGCAGCTATAATTGCCAAGTTCATGCTGGCGTAGCTCAACTGGCAGAGCACCTGATTTGTAATCAGGGGGTTGCGGGTTCAAGTCCCATCGCCAGCTCCAGGATGGACAGAGGTCAAAAGCCAGAAAAAAGAAGGCATTGCCATGCAGGCTCCTTTCTGTCTTTTGTCTTCAGGAAATATATGTGGAGGGGTTCCCGAGCGGCCAAAGGGAACAGACTGTAAATCTGTCGGCGGAGCCTTCGGAGGTTCGAATCCTCCCCCCTCCACCACTTTTTTCGGCCCGGTGTTGCCTGTGCGCGGCACTGAAATGCGAAGCGGGAATAGCTCAATGGTAGAGCATCAGCCTTCCAAGCTGAGGGTTGCGGGTTCGAGTCTCGTTTCCCGCTCCAGTTCCGTTTTGAACATGCAGGTCGCGCTGGCCTGCGCAGTCGGTCATCATCGCCCACGTAACTCAGTGGTAGAGTACCTCCTTGGTAAGGAGGAAGCCATCGGTTCAAGTCCGATCGTGGGCTCCAGTATTTCAGTCGGTGCGCAGTTCGCCGGTTGAGTCAAGTTGAACACTTTGTCCAAGGAGACATGAGATGGCGAAGGAAAAATTCACGCGGACGAAGCCGCATGTCAATGTAGGAACGATCGGTCACATTGATCATGGCAAGACAACCCTGACAGCGGCGATCACGCGGGTGCTGTCGACCAAGGGCATGGCC